>Ga0209187_1000221_pt1 | contig 122891 bp, 90 predicted proteins | sample BantaG_FD_187430 | JGI IMG/M metagenome (GOLD analysis project Ga0209187, IMG submission 187430) | Marine algal microbial communities from Bantry Bay, Ireland - BantryBay_4 metaG (SPAdes) (version 2) | ecosystem: Host-associated > Algae > Red algae > Unclassified | place: Bantry Bay, Ireland...
TATTGCGTTGCTGTGCAATCTCTTTGAACTCCATACCAGTAGCATAATCATTTACACACCGCAAGCGCAAGCGAATATACTCTTGCTGATGGTTGTGAAGATAACGTTGGTAAATAGCTTTGTCAAATCCTATTTCATTAAATTCTTTACGTTTGTATCCCATAAATCAGTTATACGGAAATATCACCCTAAAGGGAATAACTTGTATATTGAAAAATCTTTTTGCTAAGATGTCCAATTTATTATTTAAACGTTACTAAAAAGTGCTAATTGTTAATAAATTTCGCCATCCAAAGCCCTATTTATTGATTTGATTTTACATTTTTGCGCCATAATTAACATTTTACCTAAACTATGTCAAAGCAATTTTCAATTATCAGTATGCTAATACTGGTTGTTTTCTCTGTAAACAAGCTTCAAAGTCAGCAAACAGAGCCTACTACCAACCTTTCAGAAGTCATCGTAACTTCTTCAAAGTTTGATCAAAAATCTATTGAAACTGGAAAACACATTACCATCCTCTCTAGTAAAGAAATTGAGGAGCTACCAGCCACCTCTGTCGATGAATTACTCCGATATGTCACTGGTGTTGAAACACAAAGCAGATACGGCTTTGGAACTCAGGCAGACATCAGCATGCGTGGCTCTACCTTTTCACAGGTTTTGATTTTGGTTGATGGAATGAGACTAAATGATCCTTTAACTGGTCATTTCAACCATCACATTCCTTTGGCATTTTCTGATATTAATCAGATAGAAATTCTGAGGGGACCAGCCGCAGCCCAATTTGGTCCAGATGCAGTTGGTGGAGTCATCAACATCATTTCAAAAACATTTTCCAACAGTTATAATGAAGGCATCAATTCCACTGGAAAACTTTTATATGGAGCCAATGAGTCAATTATTGCACAAGCTGGCATTACTTATAATAAAAAAAATCTAAAACTAAATATTGGTGTTGGTAGCAACCAGTCTGATGGTGCTGAATTGGTAAACCCAAACTATCCAGAAGATTCTACCTACAATGCCTTCTTTAAAATTCAAAACATATCACTTTCTGCGGCATTTAAATTCAATGATAAACTAGCGGTTAAATTGAGGACGGCTTTTGATTATCGAGATTTTAGTGCCAAGTATTTTTATACAAGAAGTACTTTTGATGAATCTGTTGAAACGATAGAAAAAGTTTGGAATCAAATGCAAATTACTTATGCTGGACAAAAATCTTTTACAACAGCAGACTTCATTTACCAACAAACAACAGATGATTTTATTTTTAATCCTTTGTTCACTCCCAATAGCCACACAACAGAGTTTGGACAATTTCAATTGAACCACAACCGCAATTTATCCAACACCTTAAAATTAAACATCGGTGGTCAAATTGATCAAAGAAAAATTGAAAGCAATGACCGTGGACAACATGACGACTTTCACTTTGGTATTTTTGCCATGTTGGGTTGGAAATTGGCAGAAAAAACCAATGTAACATTTGGATTAAGAGGAGACCAAGATGCCAATTATGGCTTTGAAGTAAATCCTCAATTAAATGTGGCACACGCAATCAATGACAAACTTTCTTTAAGAGCTTCAGGTGGCAGAAGCATTAGAGCGGCTGATTATACAGAAAGATTTATTTCAAATAATTTGCCTTCTCTTTCACCTGGAAGAAATTTAGGAAACTCTGACTTAAATGCAGAAAAAGCCTGGAGTGGAGAAGTTGGTGCGGATTATTATTCAGACAATAATTTCACCATTAGAACAACGCTATTTGGCAGAACAGCAAACGATGTCATCGACTATGTTTTGACCAACTCTAACAACCTACCTTTTGACACGACTTTCCTAACACCAAACGCTGATTATTTCTTCACACAAAACATCGAAAGTGTAAAAATGGTTGGTGGAGAACTGGAAACTTTTTACAATTTTCCTTTAACAAATGATTTACAGTTAAATGTAAATGCAGGTTATATTTATCTTTATTCTTTTAATGATGCTGACATTTTATCAAAATACATTTCCAACCATGCGAAGCATAAAATAAATTTTGGCACAAAGCTAAAACACAAACATTTCACTTGCTAATTCAAGGGCTGTGGAAATACAGAAATACAGATTTTGCAGAAGCCATTGGAGCAGAATTAGCATCCAGTTATATTGTCTTCAATACACAGGCAGACATCAATCTTTATAAAAATAAATTTTGGGCAAGCCTACAAGTACAAAACGCCCTCGACAAAAAATACAGCGATATTCTAGGATCTCCAATGCCTGGCAGATGGTGGATGATCGGGTTGCGTTGGAATGTAACGAGATAAATAAATACATATTAAATGAAAAAGGGCAGCTTTTATGGCTGCCCTTTTTCATTTAATATGTATTTATTTCTATCTTCAAAATATTTAAATAAATGTACGGATAGTCCTCGCGACCACCCCAACAAAATCACAAACCGTCTCAACAATTCCCTGTGCATCAAAACCACATTCACGCCACAATTCTTTTTGCGTTCCATGATCAACAAAACGATCAGGAATGCCCAAACGTTTTACTCTTGCTGAATAACCATAATCAGCCATAAATTCAACTACTGCAGAACCAAATCCACCACGAACACAGCCATCCTCCACAGTAATTACCTTATCAAATTTATTAAACACTTCGTGAAGCATTTCTTCATCCAAAGGCTTCACAAAACGCATATCATAATGAGCGGGATGAATATCCATTTCAGCCAATGATTTACAAGCCTCCACAGCAAAATTTCCAGGATGTCCGATTGTTAAAATTGCAACATCTTCCCCTTCTTGAATCAATCGCCCTTTTCCAATTTCGATTTCCTCCATTGGAACTTGCCAATCGACTGTAACACCCTGCCCTCTTGGATATCTTATAGAAGATGGAAAAGCATTTTTATCCATTTGGAAAGTAAACATCAAATTACGCAATTCTGGTTCATCCATTGGAGCAGAAACTACCATATTTGGTATGCATCTAAAATAAGCCAAATCGTATGCACCATGATGCGTTGCACCATCTGCTCCAGCCAATCCGCCTCTATCCAAACAGAAGATCACGTGTAAATTTTGCAAAGCCACATCATGAATTACCTGATCGTAGGCTCTTTGCATAAAAGTAGAGTAAATATTGCAAAAAGGAACCATCCCCTGCGTCGCCAATCCTGCCGAAAATGTCACAGCGTGTTGTTCACAAATCCCGACATCAAAAGCGCGGTCTGGCATTTCAGCAATCATATATTTTAAAGAGCAACCAGAAGGCATTGCAGGCGTAATGCCCATTATTTTATCGTTTTCTTTTGCAAGCTCAATGATCGTTTTTCCAAACACATCTTGATACTTGGGAGCCTGTGGTGCTACAGGATGCTTTTTGTGGATTTCTCCTGTTATTTTATCAAACAATCCTGGCGCATGCCATTTAGTTTGGTCTTTTTCAGCAGGCAAGAAGCCTTTTCCTTTTACCGTTACGCAATGCAATAATTTCGGTCCTGGAATCTTTTTTAAATCTTCAAATATTTCAACCAGCTTATTGATATCATGACCATCAACAGGACCAAAATAGCGCATGCCCAAAGATTCAAAAAAGTTAGATTGTTGTGAAAAAACCGTCCCTTTTAAAGAAGCTTCTATTTTTGAACACATTTCCTGTGCTGGCTTGCCAAATTTTTTCAATCCGCCCAACATATTCCAAACATCGTCTCTCACTTTGTTATAAGTAGGAGAAGTTACGATGTCTGTTAAATATTCTTTCAATCCTCCAACATTTGGATCAATTGACATACAATTATCATTTAAAATAATCAATACATCAGAATTCATCCAACCAGCATTGTTCAAACCCTCAAAAGCAATTCCGCCAGTCACCGCTCCATCGCCAATGACTGCAATATGCTTGGTATCTTTTTTATCTTTGTACTGATTCGCAACCGACATGCCCAAAGCAGCCGAAATAGAGGTAGAGGAATGCCCAACACCAAAAGTATCGTACTCACTTTCTTTTCTATTAGGAAAACCACTCAGCCCCTTGTAAATTCTATTGGTGTGAAATTCATCTCTCCTACCTGTCAAAATTTTGTGTCCGTAAGCTTGATGTCCTACATCCCATACAACCTGATCCTCAGGCGTATTGTACACATAGTGCAGAGCAACAGTCATCTCTACCACACCCAAACTAGCTCCAAAATGCCCTCCGTGAATGGAAACCGTATCAACGATATACTGTCGAAGCTCCGCACAAAGCTGGAACAATTGTTCTTTACCTAATTTCCTTAAATCTGAAGGATATTTTATTTCTTCTAGCAAACTGCCTGATTTTACTATCTCCATCTATCTATCTTTTGTAAGTTGTTTTGTAGGTTTTATCGTGAATTAGACACAAATAAAAAAATTGTGGATACGTTTTCAGTTTAAAAACGCTACAAGTATTACTTTTGTTTTCGCAAAGTTAACAATAACAAACATTAACATTGACATACCAAATAAAAGTTGCCCAATTTCAAGGTCCATTTGATCTTATTTTGTTTTTCATAGAACGAGATGAGCTTGATATATATGACATTCCCATTTTCAAATTAACCAATGACTTTCTTGAATACATTCGGGAAATGCAAAAACTGAACATTGACCTAGCCAGTGAGTTTATTTTGGTGGCAGCGACACTTATGCGCATCAAAGTAAAAACATTGTTGCCTAGAAAAGAAGTCGATGAGCAAGGGGAAGCAATTGATCCTCGTGCTGAATTGGTCGCTAAATTGCTTGAATACAAGAAATTCAAAGAGGTTGTCGGCGACCTTCAAAGATTAGCTGATGAACGTGAAATGATGTTTGTTAGAGGTAAAACTGTCGATGAAGCTGCTGGCATCTATGATAGCTTTGAAACAGAAATGGATTTAGAATCCATTAACCTATATAAATTGGTCAAAGTCTTCAACAAGGTTTTGGTTAAAATGAATAACAGAGAGCTAAATGAAAATGTTGAACATCGGGTTGTCGTTTATCCATACACTGTCAGAAATCAAAAGAAGATGCTCCACACATTAGCAACCAACAATGATGAACTTCATTTTACAGAAGTCTTTGAAAGCTGCCATGAAAGAATGGAAGCAATCTTCCGTTTCTTAGCTTTATTAGAAATGATACAACTAGGTATGCTAAAATTTCGTCTTGGTATTGGATTTAACAATTTTTGGATTGACAAAGGGGAAAACTTAGACGACTTTTTGAAGTCTAATGCGGACACCGATGCATATGATGTTAAAATTGAAGAGGAAAATTAATAGATACCAGACATTTAAAAAACATAACGGAGAGATTCGTGTTTCTATAAATGAAAGGGTGCAGTGCATTCTATCACCAAAACACATTAAAAATTAATAAAGAATACCCAAACAAGAAATAAATTGAGCCAGAAAGACAACAACGACCAAACACAAACAACAGAAAAAGCCGCAGAAATTTTTAAACCCAGCCGTATTATCCTTCCACTATTGATTGGAATTGGTGTTGTGTTCTTTCTAATTTATCAAAATTTTGACGCGCAAAGTTTTGACCGCATTGAATGGAGATTTACCACGCTTACTGGAATTATTGCAGCAATTCTTTTAACTGTTATAAGACATGCCTCTTATGTTTGGAGACTGAGAATTCTTTCTGACAAACATTTAAGTTGGTCTCGCTCCTTTCAAGTGATGTCTCTTTGGGAATTTAGTTCGGCAATCACTCCTTCTATGGTTGGAGGAACCGTCGCAGCATTGTTTTTATTGACCAAAGAAAAAATGACCTTTGCCAAAACAACGGCATTGATATTTGCAACCATTTTCCTAGACAGCTTTTTCTTTTTAGGGACCACTATTTCCCTTTGGCTCTATTACGGCAATTACCTCATTTCACCCAAATTTGTCCCAGGCTCCAACCTAGGAATTTTGGATGTTGGTGGATGGATCTATCCTTTTTTAATTGCTTTCAGTTTAATGATTAGCTACACTTCATTTATAGCTTATGGCTTATTTGTAAATCCAGCACCCATTAAATTTTTATTAGATAAAATAACAAAACTTCCTTTTCTAAAAAGATGGAACGCCAACGCCAACGAGTTTGGTGATGAGCTTGTAACTGCCTCCATTGAAATCAAGAAAAAAGGTTGGGAGTTTTGGCTAAAAGGATTCTTCGCGACTGCCGTTTCTTGGTCTGCAAGATTTTTAGTGGTTGTCTTTTTGGTAAATGCATTTGTAGGAGTAGATGATTTCTTATTACTCTACGGTCGTCAACTTTCTCTCTTCCTAATCCTATTTTTAACTCCAACACCTGGAGGATCAGGAGTAGCAGATTACGCCTTCAAAGATTTCTATATGGACTTCATCGGCGATGCAGGGCTGGGCGCACTGATCGGTGGTTTGTGGAGATTGATCACCTATTACCCTTACCTAATATTGGGAATAATGGTATTGCCAACTTGGATTGCCAGAGTCTTCAAAAAAGAAGATAAGAAGCCTGTAAGCGATAAGGGGAAGACTTCTGCTTCGGGGGCTTCTTCTTGAGGTAAAATACAAACAAAAAAGTCTGTCATTCCAGAATTTTCAAAGCGAAGCGGCGAAAATATCTGGAACCTCCTCAATGTTTAGGACTGCTTTCACCATAAGTCGAACTTGTATTTTATTGGATAATTCATTAAATTTATATACAAAAAATACAATGAACAAAAAATTGATATTAGCCAAAAATAAAAGTGTAACAGAAAACAAGACTACCAAATTAGAATTAACACCTTTAGTAAAAAGCCTTAGTGGTGTAATTGATCTCCCAGAAAATTTTGATGTCCGTGAGGAATATACAAATTATCTGCTTGAAAAGTATTGATTCGTAATTAAATCTTGGACGGAACATATCATTTCCAATCAAGTAGTCTCCCCGCTGCCCGCTGCAATGTATTGCATTCATTGGAACTGGTTTTGGTCGTTGTGCTAAGACGTTGCACGCAACGTCTCTACGTACTCCTTCGTGGCAAATACCTGTTCCAATAAATGCAATACATTTCCACTCGCATCGGGCGTAGTTTCGCGAATTTGGGTGCGCTGTCGGTATGTTCATCCTCCGCGCTTCCTTTGCTGCACTACATTCTTTTGTTTTTTCTAATTATTTAGACATGCGAAACTTGTATTCCTTTCTGCTATCTAGCTACTTTTTGTATCAGTAGAAATAAACTTTACTATTAAAAATACAACCCAAATTATCATAAATTAGAATTATAGTTTATTCGCGATTTCACTTCTTTCAGTCAATGTCTTAAATATTTCATCAAATGTCTCAGCTTCATTATTTTTTATAGCTTCAAGGATTAATTGTCGTATTCTATTTACCAAATATGGAAAAACTAAATCTAACTTTTCAACAGCTTTAGGATTGCTTAATCCATTATGTACATACAAATTTCTGATTTCGCTTGCTTCATCAAATATTGCTCTATATTCATTCCAACCAATATCAACTTTTACCGAAGAACCAATCTCAAAATAATTTTGAATTAAAAAATTCAAAAAAGGAATATTGAATTTCTCCCTTACCTCTATTAGAAATTCATCAAATTTACTTTCGCTAAACAATTTACATATTCTACGCTGCTCATCAAAAGTAATAACAGTACTATCAAAACTATTATGTGGGTGCTCAACTTTTCTTAATATATATTCCAACAACTTTCTTTTTCTCAAATTTGAAGAATCAACTAATAAAATTCTAGCTAAATTATCCCTGAAATTTTTAAAAAACATTGACTCCAAATACTCCCAATATTTTGCAATTCGTTTGCCACTTTTTGGTGTAGTAAAGGCATCAATAAACAACCGTTCCCTATTTATAACATAATCTTTGGCATTGTTTGAAATATTATTTAGGAATACATGTACATTACTCCTATTCAGACCTTTTATATCTCTTTCTCGAATTTTGTAATCTGGATCACCAAACTGCCCAAATTTAGCTCCTAAATACTCAGAGTTTGAAGAATAGGTATAGCTAAATGTATCAACTACCCCATTTGCCTCTAACAAACAGTTTAGGTACTTCAATTCATACCGAATCATATCTATTGCATCTTGAACTGCAATATCACGACTCCTATAATTTAACTTAACATGTGCTATTAAATATTTTCCACCTTGAAAAAATTGGGTAAATGCGTTAGGATTATTTTTTCCTCGTTTTCCTCGCTCAAAGTTTTTTTGAACAATAGAAGTAATGCTTTTGTCATAATTACTCTTAAATTGGACCTTGTCATAAATATATTCAAATTCTTCTTCAGGAGCACTTATGTTATAGACACGGAAATAGAAATTTATAGTTTCAGGACTATTTTTAATTAAATTCTCTAAACAAAAGAAACGTTCTTTAAATCCTAAGCTAGAAATATCTTCTTCCTCGTCAAACATCTTAGAACCTTTCAAGTCATTTGAAAAAGGAATATCTTCGACCTCATTGCATATTATACCTGATATTTTATTAGATATATCAAGTGTGGAATAACCTGCAAAATATAAAATATTAGCCAAAAGAGGAACACAATAAGTAAAATCCTTTATGTGAGTATCAAGGTTGTGATTACAAGAAATTTTTTTATAAGTACATTCTAATAAATCTGAAAAATACTTTTCTTTGAGGTGACTTCTATACAAATTAACTTCTGCCTGAAAATCTTGATTCTTTATTGTCTTTTTAATCTCTTCTTTCCTTTCTTTTTCTTTTGCTTGTTCTGTCTGATTACGATTACTTATCTGATTACATTTACTTATTAAGTTGCTTAAAAGCGGGGTTTTTTCTTGATAATTTTGAGTTACCAAATCATCATTTTGCAGAAGTGGGTGTTTAAGATAATTATTGATATGAGTTGAAGCCCAATCTTTATTATTCTCCATTGAATAGATAATTTTTTCTATTATTGATAAGTGATTATCTAGATAATAAATAATCCCTTCATTTATTTCAGAAAGAGCATATTGAAAATAATTACCAAAAAAGCAAGCTTTAATATTAAAGCTTGAGGTTTCTTCTGTATTTTGACTTGTATATAAACTTGTCATTTTATTTTTTGTTTATTTCTTTGACAAAGTAACATACTAAATACGCAGTCTTTTTGCGTACTTCTTAAAAAGTTTAATATTCTCACTTTAACTACGTTAACATGTTAAATTCCTTGCTAATTTCTTTAATGACTTCTATCAATTCATCAAAACCCAAGCTCTCCCCATAAATCATTTCCTCTTGCATTCGTTTGTAATCTTTTTTCCATTCGTTGAGTAATTCTTTCGGTGGAACGGGATTGAGATGAGGTGGGTAATGCAAACTGTAATCCATTCCCCTCATTGCATTAAACCGTTCTCTATGCTGCACAATGGATTCATATAGGGTTTTATCCTCTAAAGCCTTTTTAGCAAACTCTGTCCGAGATATTCTTTCAATATCATAGAGATGTCTGCTCAATCGTTCTACTCTTATTTTTTCGGCTTCCTTCTGGAATTCTTCGTGAAGCAAAAATAGCTTTTCTAAGTAAGTTCTTTCAGGATTTACACAAGGAATTTCAACAGGCTTATCCGCAAATTTTCTATCGGGAAACTGCTCCCCTACTATGGAGACAATAGACTTCTTCGTAAATGGTTCATTCATAGACCTTCCCCCTACTTCTACTTTTATTCTTGGAGGCAAATAAGTAGAGTGAGCTGTCTCATTGGGATAATAGATGATTATGGAAATTGGATCTTGGTCTTTGGTTTGAAGTTCCTCTAGTTCAAAATCTATTTTTCCAAAACCATTGATTACAAAAGCTTCTTTCAAAATATCTAAAAATTCCCCTGTCAAATATTGGTGAGCTTTAGCCCGCAGTTTTCTTACCTGCGACTTGCTTATCAAATCTCCTGAAAACCCAAGAAACTGCCGATCTAGTGCCAAATCAACATCCTCTGAAAAACGATCAATCAAACCCCATCCCTTACTAAGTGAAGTACCTCCTTTGAATAAAAGATGCTCCCCTAGTTTTGTTCCAAAGATAAGCCTCAAGGTTTGGACCACCCACCAATCTTTCTCAATTGCAAAAGAAGGCAGACCAACCATTCTGCTCAATTCGTCAAAGACCTCTTTTTTCTCCGAAGCCGATAGTTTATAAAAATCAATTACTGCCATACTCTAGTACTTCTACCATAATCTCTGCTATCCATTGAGGCGCATTTTTAATATCGTGTTTCAAATCGTGGTAATCTTCCTTTTTCAGATGTTCTAAAAGTTGTTTAATCTCTTTGTCTGTCACTTTATCCTGACCAATTTCTTTGAGTGCCTGAACAACCAATGTACTGATCTTTCCTCTATAACTTAGATTACGTGGGCTGGTTCTCTTAAACTGAATCTCTCCAATAGTTAAATTGATCTTTCGTGGGCTTCCATCAGTCAAGTAAACCACCTTGAGAGGAATTTGGGTACTCAGCCCCAAACTATAAAGAGCATAACTCCCGGTTGGAATGAGACGCACCTTATCCCTTTGGGCAATTGATTTTGCCACTTTATCTAGTGAAGGCAATACTTCTTTACACAGCAACTTACTATAAGCAGCTTTGGCATAGATTCCTTTACCAATGCGTTCTATAAAAGCTCTTTTACCCAATCTATACAATGCTGTTTTTACAGCTTCTGGTGATCCTTGTTCCCTAAAATCTTCTGTAAAAAAAACGCGACCTTTATCAGCCTTCTCTATGATTTGTTCTATTTTATCTTCAATACTCAACATATATTTAGTCTAACAACCCGTAACCTTCATCTTAATATCCTGTAACCTTTTTGCCAAATATTTGTGACTAACTATTACAAAGATAGTTACAAATTTATACTAAAAAGGTAACAAGTCAGCATTTTTATTGTTTGTTATGATTTGTTTGTTTATATTAATGTGAAACAATTAGTCATTATGAAATCAATATCTTTGGATACCTCAGAAGACAAATTTATAATTAGCATAGACAAAAAAGTTATGACTAAGGATTTGTTATTGCAATTTATAGATAATCTTAGACTTGAATTTTTAGCCCAAAAGGTAAACTTTGATGAATCAATTGAAGAATTAGGCGAAGAAATCAAGAAAAGCTGGTGGGATGAAAATAAAGATCGATTCATTTCATTCCTAAAGAGGAGCAGTGACTACAACAACTCAACCCCCATCCGTACAGGCTGATGATCCGTAAACTGATAATCCAAATCGTAACCTTGGATGCTTTGTATTTTGAGATTGGGAGATAATAAATAAAAATCTATCAAAGTGGTTTTTGTTTTCATTTTATCGTAAGGCTTGTTTAGCTTTCTGTTGGTGGAAACTCTTGGATCATATGCCCAAGTCCACCCTTCTGGCATGTAGTCAAAATCTATGGCTCTTTCGTGGACTTTTTTGTCTTGTCCTGGCTTGTCAAAAATACTTGGATCAAAACCTGGTGGCAATTGATTCCAATCTCCGCCTACAACTATGTAATTGCCTTTTTTATATTCTGTTTCTAAAACATTTTTTAAATATTCCATTTGCTTTGCCTTTAAACTTCCGTCATCGTAGGCTGAGTTGTGGGTATTTATGATGATCAAATCTTTGCCATCTTTAACGGGAAATCTTTGTAGCAAAAAACAACGATCTAGGAAAAAAAGGTTCTTCGGCCAACCAAAGTTGCCTGGAAATTGGTAACGGGTATTTTCTGTGGATTTATAGGGAGTCATTGTCATCAATCCGCTGTTTACTTTTCCCATTGGCCATGTAAATGGAACTGGGATGTATTGAACATTGTAATTAAGTGCGGTGCAAAGGTTTCTATTTGGAAATGCTTTGCCAAGCAATTCTTTGACATTTATGTAATGACTTCTTTTTGAATCAAAATCAACTTCTTGTAGCATGATGAAATCTACGTCATCCATTGTTTTTAAAAATTGCTCCTCTCCTGCGTAATTTTTGTCTACATTTTTTCTTGGTGGAATAACCATCTCACCGCCATCATAGAAAAAATCGGATTCGGCCCCAAGACCGCAAAAGCCTAAATTCCATATTAAAAAGGACAATTCGGTCTTTTCAATCTTAGCATTTCCATTACCAATTGGGCTTTCTTTTGTCAATTCTTCTGGCTCATAATTGGTAACAGTTGCATAAAGAATTAAGATGCCCAAAACTAGGGCTATCATCGCTACTAAAAATAATATTAGTTTAAAGATTAGAACCACAGATCTCATTTAGAAGTTTTTTAGAATTAATAAATTAAAATATATGAGCGTCTTTTTAGCCGAAATGTCGGACCACCATATTTTAGATATTTTTTCATCGGACTGGCGTACCAGCAATAGCTAAGGCTATTCCCTGGAATGCCAGTCCGATCAAAATGAGCTTCATCTGGACTAAAAATACATCTCATATATAAATAATTTCTCAATTCTAAACAACTTCAGTTAAATTTGGTGTAATATAAGTATTTTTGCGTTATGGCAGAACTTCAAAAGATAAGAATTGATAAATGGTTGTGGGCTGTTCGGGTTTTTAAAACCAGAACCTTGGCAACCAACGCCTGTAATGCGGGAAGGGTGAAAATCAATGAGGTCAGTGTCAAAGCTTCTAGAAAGTTATCGGTTGGCGAGACGGTACACATCCGAAAGGGTGCAATGATCATTATTTATAAGGTTGAAAGGTTGATTGAAAAAAGGCAGTCCGCTACTTTGGTCGCTGATTGTTTCATAGATCAATCTCCTCCGCCTCCGCCAAAACCTACTTTTTCTAAAAAAGATGCAGCGTTCTTTGATTTTCCCATTGCTCATAGAAAGCGTGGTGAAGGGCGTCCTACTAAAAGAGAGCGGAGAAAAATTGATGAATTGCAAGATTTAGATCCAAATCAGGACTTTGACGAAGATTTATAATAGTAAAATCTACCCTTTTTGATGTTTTTTGCTGAAAATGAAAAGGAATTTAAAACCATTGCTCAAAAATTGAGTCCAACACTTCGACTACGCTCAGTGACCGCAATCGACTACGCTCAGTGACCGCAATCGACTACGCTCAGTGACCGCAATCGACTTCGCTCAGTGACCGCAATCGACTTCGCTCAGTGACCGCAATCGACTTCGCTCAGTGACCGCAATCGACTTCGCTCAGTGACCGCAATCGACTTCGCTCAGTGATCGCAATCGACTTCGCTCAGTGACCGTACTTAGGGTTCGTGTAGTAAATGAATAAAAAGCGTATCAAATTTTAAATAATAGACAAAGACTCAAAATTTAAGGTCTGAAGCTCTCGAAGACCAAATTTAAACAATAGTCAAAGACTCAAAACCTAAGTGGGGGTCTGAGGCTCTCGAAGACCAAAATTATGCTGAAACTGTTAATAACATTCTGTTTGTTTTTTTCACACGAGTTTTACATCTCAATTACGCAAATAGATCACAATCCGAAAAATGATTCTTTGGAAATCAGTGTCAAGATGTTTACGGATGATCTTGAAAATGCCATTGAATCTTACAATGATGTAAAATTGCGTTTGGGTGGAGAAAAGGAACACGAATCTTCTACACAATTGATACAAGACTATGTTTTGGAAAATCTTGAGCTTTCGCAAAATGGCAAAGACATTGAATTAAACTTTATTGGTAAAAAGGTGGAATTGGATGTTACTTGGTGCTTTTTGGAAGCAAAAGACATTAAAAGTATTTCATCACTCACTGTTGAAAATAATTTACTGTTGGATGTTATTGAATCACAAACCAATATTGTTCATGTAAATTATCAGGATGAAAATTCTAGCTTGATGTTGAATAAGGCAAATACAAAAGATAAAGTGCTGTTTTAGCAACGATAAAATATGAAAGCAACAATTCTTGGGGCAGGTGAAAGTGGCATTGGGAGTGCCTACCTTGCGAAAAAATTAAACTACGATACTTTTGTTTCTGACAAGGGTGAAATATCTTCTAAAAATCAAAAAGAACTAAATGCACTTGAAATCGAATGGGAACAAATGCACCATTCTGAGTCTCGTATTTTAGATGCTGATTTAATTATAAAAAGCCCTGGTATTCCTGAACACGTTCAGTTGATTCAAAAAATTAGAGCGAAGGGTATTGAAATTATCTCTGAAATTGAATTTGCTTTTAGACATTGTGATGCGAAAATTATTGGCATTACTGGAAGCAATGGAAAAACCACTACCGCTAGTTTGATTTATGCTTTATTGAAAAATGCAAAGCTCAATGTTGGCTTGGCTGGCAACATCGGTTTTAGTTTTGCCAAGCAAGTTGCTAACAGTAATTTTGATTTTTATGTTATTGAAATTAGTAGTTTTCAACTGGATGATATTAAAAGTTTCAAACCCAACATTTCTATTTTGACAAATATCACTCCTGATCATTTGGATCGTTACGAGAATAATTTTGAGTTGTATGCGGAGTCCAAATTAAAGATTACTCAAAATCAAAATGCGGAAGATCATTTCATTTATTATTTAGACGATGAAGGTGCTTCGCAGCAAATTGCCAAAACAAATATAAAGGCTGAAAAACATGTTTTTTCTTTGGAATCCCATACAAATAAAAATTTATCCGCAAAAAAAACAGACAACACGCTTAGCTATAAATACAACTCTCGACATTTAAATATAGATATTGATTCATTGTCTTTAAAGGGTCCACACAATCAGCTCAATATGATGGCAGCTGGAATTGTTGCGATGATTTTAAATATTGAAGATAAAATTGTTCGAGAAACTTTCCAGCAGTTTGAAAACCTCGAACATCGCATGGAAAAAGTGGCGACTATAAATGAAATTGAGTTTGTCAATGATTCCAAAGCGACCAATGTGGTTTCAGTTCAATATGCTTTGGAGACTGTCACAAAACCCATTGTTTGGATTGTTGGCGGAAAAGACAAAGGGAATGATTATTCCATATTGTTTGATTTAGTAAAAGCAAAAGTTAAATGCATTGTTGCTTTGGGAAAAGACAATGAAAAAATCTTGACCACCTTCAAAGATTTTGGCTTGCCAATGAAAGAATTTAAAGAAACTCAAAAAGCGGTTGATTGGGCTTTTAGTCAATCTACTTCTGGTGATTGTGTGCTATTGTCTCCCGCCTGTTCAAGCTTTGATTTATTTGACAATTACGAAGATCGTGGAAGAAAATTTAAAAAAGCGGTTGCTCATATAAATGCAAACAAATAATCACGCGCAAATTCTTAGTTTCTTGCCATTTTGAAAAATATTTTTGAATGAAAACCATTCAAAATCTCAATATATTTACTCAAATTCATGCAAATACTAAAACTCTGTATTTCAGTAATTTATATCACTCATCCATTTATTTCAACTTAAATTTCCCTTCTATTTTCTTACCAGAAACCTTCATTTTTGTGTTTGGTTAACACTTTGGTTTTGGTCCATCTTTGTATCATAATCAATAACAAATAATTTATTATTAACACCTTAAAAATTTAATAGAATGAAAAATTTAATTTATTTAGCGAGCGCATTATTACTAGTTTTATTTTGTCTAACTAGCTGCCAAAAAGAAGATCTAACGGAAATCGAACAACCAACTGCTGCAAAAACAAGAACTATGACTGCTGCTGGAAGTGGATCAATGACACCAGTAGTTTTAATTGATGATTATGAAGACGGCATTCTTCGTGATTGTTGTGAGCAAGCAAGATATACTATGAATAACACAACCCACAACCATTTTATTAATTTGCAAAACAAAAAGTACAAAGTTACTTTTACCAAAAATGGTCAACCATTCACTTATTATACAACGCAAAAAACATTCTACAAATATTGGTCAGTTGCTGGCACACACACTGTGCATGTACAAATTGTAAACCAAAATAATTCACCTGCAAGTGCATCATCTCAAGTTTACACTTTTACAAATGTTAGCGCACCACCTTGCACTCCGTGTTAAGGAATAGCTCAATAAAACACCGTTGTTCAAAGTAATAAAAACGGATGAAATCAAATTCCCTAAACTCAATATGTTTGAGTTTAGGGGATTTTTTCGTAACAATTTGACGATTCCGATTAATTTTTTACATAATGTATCGTACACTCACTTATTTTTCTTTAATTTCACATAAGTAAAGCTAAAATCGTATTTTAGTAACGAAAAAACAATAACTTCTTCATTTGGACGGCTTCTTTTGTCCTTACTTATCTTTGAAAAATACTTCCGTAGGTCTGCTATGCAAGAATTTTTCAAATAAAAATAAGAACAAAATAAGCTCGTCTAAATGATGAACTTATTATTTCATCGTTACTTAGCATTGCTAGCCAAGCATTTTGCATTTTAACAATAACAACAACGTCCTTCAAGTGATTGCATTTTGACAATCAGCAGTGATTTAATATGTCAAATCTTGAGATTTTAACCCTGTTTTTTGCTCAAAGTGTATAAATTTGAAGAATTATACTACTCGCGCTATGGACAACATTAAAGAACTCTTTAAACTGAGAGGCGATAAAGGAATATGGTTATTCGTACTCTTTATTGCCATGTTCTCAATTCTTGCTGTATATTCCTCCACCAAATCTTTGGCGTTTAGAAGCCCTACTGGAAACTCTGTGGAATACTTTGCTTTCAAGCATGCTATGTTTTTGTTTATTGGATTAGGATTGACATTTTTTGCCCATAAAATAGATTACAATAATTATTCCTGGGTCGCCAAATATCTCTTATATCTCTGTTTTCCCTTACTCCTCGGCACACTCATCTTTGGAAAAGACGGTCGGTGGATCTCTATTTTGGGCAATCAGTTTCAACCCTCCGAAATTGCTAAGTTTGTATTAATCATCTATTTAGCGAGGGTCATTAGTAAAAATCAAAACACAATAAAAACCTTTAAAGATGGGCTATTACCCATTTTATTACCCGTATTAGGTATTTGTTCCTTAATTATACTGGCAGATTTTTCCACTGCTATGTTGATACTCATAACCAGCTTTATAATGATGATTGTAGGCAGGGTTAATTTCAAGTATATATTTGGGCTGTTCACACTTGGAATGATTACCATAACCATATTTTTTACATGGTTGCTTAAAGCTCCTGACTCCTTGCTTATTGGTCGTCAGGATGTTTGGAAAAATAGAATCGTGTCTTACAAAGACAATTTTTTTTCTGATAATAAAGAAAATTTAGACCAACAAGAAAAGTTTGCAAACATTGCCATTGCTCACGGTGGAATCATTGGAAAAGGAGCAGGAAAAGGACTACAAAAAAACTTTATACCCGAAGCTTATTCAGATTTTATTTTTGCTGTAATAGCAGAAGAATATGGTTTTTTAGGTGCACTCATTGTCATTTGTTTATATTTGTATTTCTTCTATCGCTGTATTTTTATATTTACTAAAAGTGAAGGAACATTTGGTGGCTTATTGGCAATCAGTCTTGCTTTGAGTCTCGTTATTCAAGCAATGCTGAACATCTGTGTTACTGTTGGCTTATTGCCTGTTACTGGTGTTACGCTCCCGCTTATTAGTCGGGGTGGAACCTCTATTCTCATTACTTGTTTGGCAATTGGAGTCATATTAAGCGTAGATCATTATACCGAAGTAAATAGTGGTGATGGTGGTCCAAAAAAACGCAAACCTAGTGTCAAGAAGAAGAAGGTGGTGAAGACGAAAGCCAAGGAAGAACCGAAAGACATTAGCGACGAGCCAATTAAAAAACAAAGAAAACTCGGAGGTTTAGATTTTGGAAGAGCATAAAAATTTAAAAGTAATAATTTCTGGCGGGGGATCAGGTGGACACATCTTCCCCGCCATTGCTATTGCTCAATCTTTGCAAAAACAAGTGCCCAATGTGGAATTGCTTTTTGTGGGAGCAAAGGGTAGAATGGAAATGCAAAAAATTCCTGACGCAGGTTATAAAATTGAGGGCTTGTGGATCAGTGGGCTTCAAAGAAAATTGACGTTTGGCAATCTCGCCTTTCCATTTAAAGTACTTTCCAGTTTATTCAAAGCAAGAGGTATTGTAAAAAAATTCAGGCCAGACCTTGCCATTGGTGTTGGAGGTTATGCAAGCGGTCCTTTGTTGCAAGCTGCTTCTTGGTCTGGTGTTCCCAGCCTGATTCAGGAACAAAATTCTTATCCTGGAATCACCAATAAAATTTTATCAAAAACAGTTCAAAAAATTTGTGTTGCTTATGATGGTTTGGGTAAATTTTTCCCTGCTGAAAAAATTATTATGACGGGTAATCCTGTTCGTTCAGCCATCGTAGAATCTTCGTTTGATAAACAAGAAGGCATTAAAGATTTTGGATTAATAGAAAACAAAAAAACGGTTTTTGTAACGGGCGGAAGCCTTGGAGCAAGAGGCATCAATGAAGGAGTCAAAGCTTGCCTGTCTTATTTCAAAGAAAAAGATGTTCAGGTTATTTGGCAAACGGGGAAATTTTATTTTGAAGAAATCAAAAAAGAAATCGGGATGGACGATCCTAACATTAAAATAATGCCTTTTGTTAAAAGAATGGATTTGGCTTATGCGGCGGCGGATGTTATCATTGCTAGAGCTGGTGCGCTGACCATCTCTGAGCTTTGTATTGCAGGCAAACCTGTTGTTTTTATGCCTTCGCCAAATGTGACAGAGGATCATCAAACACACAACGCAATGGCATTGGTTGACAAAGATGCCGCTTTAATGATGCGTGATAAAGAGGCAAAGGAAAACTTACCAAGCCTCATTGCCAATCTTTTGGAAGATGAAAAGCTACAACAAAAATTAACCAAAAACATCAAAGGACTTGCTGTTGCAAATGCAGCGGATGTTATTGCTAAAGAAGCGTTGATGTTGCTTAAATAGTTTCCTTATCTAATCAGTGTAATATTTCCTTTGTCTGTAAAATCTTTTCCACCAGCAACTCTTCCTGTGATGTAATACACATAAACTCCTATGTCCTGCTCTTTTCCTCTAAACAAACCATTCCAAGTAACTTTTTGAGATTTACTTACTTCGCTAAAAACCTCTTCTCCCCATCTGTTGAAGATGTGTACTTCAAAATTTTCTGCACCAAATGATTGTATTACATAATCATCATTGACACCATCGCCATTAGGAGAAAAAGCTGTTGGAATTTGGAATTTAAAATCATCATCAATAAATATCGTTTCGCATTGTATATCCATACACTCTCCTATCGGTTGTGTAACCGTCAAACAAATATCTATATCTCCAACTTTCAGATAACTGTGTACTGGATTTCTTTCTGTAGATGTATTGCCATCTCCAAAGTCCCAAAAATAGTCTACTCCTTCTGGCATACTAAAATTGGAAAAAGTAACATCTACTAAAATATAAGGAGCAGGTCGTTCGTATTCAAATGAGGCTATTGGCTGGTTATATACTTCAATAAAATGTTCAACTGTTTGCGTTTTGTTGCAAGTTGTATCATCCAAAGCCGTTAGTGTTATCGTGTAACTTCCTGGTTCTTGATAAACATATTCTTCTGCTTTATCTCCACTGAGAACCGTTCCATCTCCAAAGTCCCAAATATATTCTTGAGCATCAAAAATAGCAGAAACATTAACTGGTAAAGGTATGCATCCCTTTTCTGGAAGTTCAAAAGAGGCATCCACTAGTGGAACTTCTGGTAAATAGATCGTTCTTTCTGCACGGGATTCTTCAGGGCAGCCATTTTGCATCATTCTAAGTGCAACTGTATATTCTCCAGGTTCTGCGTATAAATGACTTTCTTCAAATACTGTTGAAGAGTCGCCATCACCATAATACCACATAAAGTTATACTCAGATAAATCAAATTCATAATCAGAAATATTGGTAAAACTCACCTCATAATTAGGATCACATCTATCAGGAAATTGTACATCTAATCTAGGTTCGTAAAAATTTCTACTATCAGGAACAACTACATTAATTGTGTCTTCTGCCCGAATATTACATGTAGTAGAGTCTACCACGACTACTGTTACTAAAAATTCTCCAATAGTGGTAAACTCATGAGAAGGATTTTCTTCTGTGGATGTGAAGCCATCTCCAAAATCCCAAAAATAGTCCTCTCCATAGGTTGATGAAAAAGTAAACTGTGTTTCAAATGGAGCACAACCCGTTTGTCTAGGAGCTATTTCTCCTGTTACTTCAATGATTTTAGGATCAAAATTAAATTTGATTACTCCCAAATTACAGGCTTCGTTGGTTCCATTTTCGTTTGAAAAAACACCTGGTGTAGTCGGAAAATCATCTACTCCGTAACAACCTGCACAAACTGCTTGATATATAATTCCATTTTTATCAAACCTACTGGTTCCTCCATCAACGTGTTCACCAGCATTGTCTGAACCTGTTCCATTACTACCAAAATAAGTTGCGTATAACAACTCTTTTGCATCTTTTTCAAATACAATAAAATAAAAATCACTTCCATCAGTGCTTCCCTGAAAAGCATCTGTTGTAATAGCCATATTTCTTGTATCCCCCATAAATGGTATGTCATCGTTTTTATTGGTACTTCCTCCCCAACCAGAAACATAAATTCTTCCGCATACATCTACTAAAAATGCTGTTGGTGAAATGTTTATTTCAGACTTTCCATTGCCAAATGCTGTTGACATCATAGAAGTACTCAATGATGGATCTAACTTTTGAATGAATTGAGAGGAGCCTCGACTACTGTAAACATCTCCCAAAATCGGATATTCACCAATGGTTTGCCCAGTAGTATAAATATCACCGTATATGTCAATTTCTATAAAATAGGCTTGATCGTATCTATTTGTACCGATGTAGGTCCCGTCTAGAATGCTACTACCTCCGTTATTTATCCTTACCAAAAATCCATCAGCCTGGCCTCCTTTATAAGAAGCGTTCAAACCATTTGTGGCTGGGAAATTGGTACTCTGTGTTCCTCCACATACATAAACATCATTGGTTTCAGGGTGTACTTTTAAGGAATAAGCTGCATCATTTTTTGATCCGCCCAAATAAGTAAACCATTGAAGATTGGAAACATCTGGATCAAATTTGGCAACAAGCCCATCTGCTAATCCTCTATTATTGGTTTGTAAATTATTTTCTCCACCAATGTTGGTTGAAAAAGTATTTGAAGCAATGTAAATATTGTCATTCGCATCAATATTGACCTCTCCCCTTGCTTGATCTCCATAGTTAATTAACAAACCTGTAAATGGATCAGCAGTTGAATTTTCAAAAATTGTATAGTTTAGTCCATCTAAGCCTGAACCTCCAAAATAGGTAGAGCCGACCAATGCACTCCCTGCCTGATTTAGTATCGTTATTACAATATCACTACCATTGGAAAATCCTAAGGTTCCGCCTAATGAAACTTCAGGGCCTCCTGCATAAGATTTGTCATGAGCACTGGAAGTAGTAGGATAATCGCTAGAACCAGTGGTTCCAAAAATTATCAATTCATTTTTACTATTAACAATCATACTGTGGGGCAGTTCTGTATTGCTACCACCTATAAATGTAGAGTAAATTAAATTTGTTCCTGTTGGATTAAATTTACTAATCGCGATATCACAATCTCCTCCACCAAATTGAACATCATAACTACCTGTTTTTACTGGATAATCATCTCCAAAAGAAATACCTCCACCATATAAATTGCCCTCATCGTCGTAAGTTGCCGTATAACCCCAGTTATCACTAGGTGAACCTGTGTAAGAAGAGAAAATAAGATCAGGATCAATAATTAACGTTTCGCCTTCTTTATATCCTCGTGGAAATTTAAAACTAATTATTTTGCGCTCTTTGTCTAATTCAAATTCACATGGCACCTTTTTCTTTCGTCCTTTCACAATTTGATAGGCATAAGGTTTCACTTCTTTAATTTCATTTACAGAAGTCTTAATTACTAAATTTTTATTTTTAATAAATATTTCATCTACTCCATCGTATTGAATTTTGATTTTTGCTGGATCGCCATCTTCATGCACGATAAAATCATATTTTAATGAATGATCGGTACTGTATGCTTTTAAATCAATACATTCGTACATTTCTAAATAGGTAATTTGCTTATAAAGTGGCACATGTTCTGCCCACTTAGATGGATCATTTCCTATAATATAATTGTAGTAAAAAGTTTCCTTGACATCTGGTTTGATATAGGCTTCCTGTCTTCCACCTAAAAAATTCATAGTGAAAGCGTGTCCTTTTAAAGTTTCATCTTCGTGAGAATGATCTATTAATTCCCCAAGTCCTTTGTGGGAATGAGGACGTTCCACAAAGTTAAATGTCCATTTGTTGTTCTCAAAATAAGCTGTTCCACTAGGTAGCCGAAACTCATAATTGACGTTATCAGGAGACTGTCCTTTGTTTGCTATAAAGGACATTTGGGCTGAAGTTCCTGAAGTTATCAAGAAAACAAGAGTAAGAATGAATGATTTTACATTCATAAATTTATTGGATTAGATGATTTGTATGGTTTATTATCCAGATTTAGAACGAATATTATACCTATTTAGTGAGTAGATTTGTAATAATATCATCCTTTACCTTATTTTACAATATTTTTAGGGAATAAGTTTAATTAATTATCTATAAAATATCTTAAATTTTAGATTTGTGCAAAATGTAAGGTATCGCATATCCACAGTTGTCAGCTTTTGTTGGCGATATTTACCCTTAATTTTCTTGTGAATCAATTCAGTAAGTATGGACAGGTGTACTTTTACTATCGGCTTTACGCTTCTTATCCATTTAACAATTCTGAAATATGAATTGCTGGATTACGAATGTTTAAGTCCAATTTTTCATACTGATAGTCATATTGTACAGTAATTTCTCCATAATCATGAGTCGCAATCGAAAATTTGAGTTTAGGGTTATTGTAATATTTTTTTGTCTTGTTATTTATTTTGACCGTTTCCCTTTGTGGAATTCCTGTGCAAAAAATATGTTCGGTGATACCTAACATTTGTTTGACTATATCTGGTTCTGGTAGAAAGTTCACTCCTTTTTTCCAACATGTAAGTTTTAATATTTGTTCTTCAAGTGGTTTAACTAAAACACCTTCCCATTTATTTATATCAAAACTTGTTTTACTTCCATGATGAGGGACTTTGAAAACATTGTACTGTTTATTCTTTTCAGATGCTTTCCGGAGAACATACCCCAACCCTCTTTTTTTTTGAAATTCTAAATCAGCTAAGTAAATAGAATTGAACTCATTACTCAATGCTTCGATAACAACAGAATGATCGTTGAAATTATTTGAGAAATCGATATCAAGAACTTTGGGTAAATTTGAATTTTTTCTAGATTCAATATCCTTAACTTTTGACGTTATTTTATCTAATTTTTCTTTATAGAATTTGTCAAAATAATTGATACAGTCTTGACTTGGGTAGAGAACATTTAATTGGATATCATCTGTGAAAAATATTTCATCTCCTTCTGTTAAACCTTCAATCTGGCGATCGGGATTGTCAGATAGATATTTGAACAATTTTTGACCTTTAGTCCATCCTGAAAACTTCAAATTGGGATGTTGAAACTTGATAAGAGTCCGAAATGATTTAAGAAGATTGATTTGGGAGATATATAATTTCGCTAATGGGTAATTCTTAATTAAGTCAACAACTCCATCACAATGATCTCCATGTAAATGACTAATTAAAATAAACTTAACCTTATCTAGAGTTATTTGATGATGTTCAAGAAAATGTTGCGGAATTGGTTTTTTTTGAATTCTATCAGTAAAACAATCAATTATTCCAATAAATCCATCCTCACTTTCAATAATGCAAGATTCACCATTATTTCCACTCCCTCCCAAAATTGTAGTTCTGATATTTAAGTAGATTTAATGTTTTTTGAAATATCCAAATTTGAATACATATCAATTAAATCGTCAAAAGAAGTAATATGAAAAGGTTCTTTTCTTAATTCAAACAAAAGGCTTTCTTTTCCTGATTTAATCTCTACTCCACTATAAAGATTGAACAATGTTCCCTCTTTAAGATAATATCTTTGATGATTGGCAACTATATCTATGTCAATTTCAACTTCACTGGTAATATCGTTTGACTTATCATACACTTTTCCAAGAATTGTAGATTCCATAACAGCAAGAACCACTCCTTCCCACTTAAATTTTGGAAGAAATTTAAATTCATCGTCATGCGGATGGTTTACATCTCTACTAACAGTTTGGACATCACATATTTGAATATCACTCATTTATCACTAAAATATGTATTTGTTAATTTAATTGCAATTTCTTCGCAACGATTTAAAACATTTGAAAGATCATTATCTAATCTTATGAATTTTCCTATTGTACGCTTTAAATCTTTCTCTTTCCCCTTTATTGAAGTCTCATCCTTCTCTTTCCTCTTTATGGGAGTCTCATCTAAGTCCAAAAAATTATTAAAAAAAACATGAATCAATTGACCCTTTGCACTTGGTCTCCTACATATAGATATATTAATATCAGAATTCCATAAAAATTCTTTTTTTTGAACTGATTTGGAAATTGATGCTCCACGAAGTAACGGGTTATCAATAATTCCATTCCAAAAAGAATCAATCAACAATTTGGTCATGTTTCTTGTCACTTTCTGTTGTAATGGATGTCTAAAATGATATCGAATATTAAAATTGAACTCTGGTTTTAAATCAGTTCTCAAAACATTCACTATTCTTTTTGAAATTGTTAGTAAGGACTCATATGCCAAAGAACTATTGGTTTTTATAGACATTGAATCATATGTTATATTAAAACTAATTATATCCGTTGAATAAAAAACTTCGGCTTCGTTAATTCTAATTATATTAACTTCCTTTACTTCTCTCGAATGTAGAATCTCATTTCTGAACAACCAAGAGGGTTCGAAGTTTTTAGGAGTAAAAGGAAATAAACTATAAAAAACAAATTCAAGTATGGTTTCAACTGGACCTTCTTGCGAATTTGGCGTGTTCATTTAATTGTTAATAAGTTGCAGAATTAACCATCCTACAAATGTACATCTTTTTTCCAAAATTCTCAAATTTTATTAAATAGGAAAAGGTGAATTTTTGCCAATAAGCCCTCACAAAACCATACGTGATAGTCTCTGCATTTTACTGCTCTTCAAGTTCGTGTTTGCTTTTCAGCTAAACATTTCTATTTTCTTTTCTACTTTTTCCATTCGAGAGAAGGTGAAAATTGAACTTGTTAGTTCCATCGCTAACTTAATTTTTAGTAGGCATTTTTTAGTATCAATTTTAATTGTGTGTTTAACCACCAGCAAATCCGACTTGACCCTACTGTGAATTTTGGGTGAATGCGATTTGCCATACGCCCCTACTTGCCAGTGAAATTGGGTTTGCGTTTTTCGTTGAATGATTTGACGCCTTCTTGGTGATCTTTGCTGCTGCCTGCTATTTCTTGGTAATTGGCTTCGCATTCTAACATTTCATCTAAATCTGAATGGAATGATTGACCGATCATTTTTTTGATTAAACCTATTGCTTTGGTCGGTGCTTTGGCATAATGATCGCTTAATTCTTTGACTGCGGCGTCTAATTCTGCTGGTGGAACTACTTTGTAAATAATTCCTAATTCTTTCGCTTCTGCGGCACTTACTTTACTTGCGAGTGTACACATTTCAAAGGCTTTGTGTGTTCCGACGATTCTGGGTAGGAAAAAGGATGAACCGCTGTCTAATACTAAACCTATATTTACAAAAACTTCTATCAATGAGGCATTTTCGGAGGCGATAATGATATCACTTGCCAATGCTAATGAACAACCTGCTCCTGCTGCAACTCCATTCAATCGACAAATTATTGGTTTGGGAGTCGAACGCATTGCTTTGACAATGGGATTGTATTTTTTTCTAACAGAATCGCCCAAGCTTCTTTGTCCTACTTGGTCTTTGACCGCTTTGACATCTTGCCCAGAACAGAAAGCCTTTTCGCCTTCGCCCGTGAAAACAATCACTCTGACGTTTGGGTCTTTTTTGGCTTCTTTGAAAGCTGCTGCAAGAGCAAAATTCATTTCATCAATAAAAGCATTGTATCTCTCAGGACGATTCATAACGATGGTTGCAACACCGTCAGAAACTGAATATTTTATCGTATCGCTTTGCATAAATTTTTTATTTTACATCATAAAAGCAGCCATTTGAGCTGCAAAACCCATAAGATAGCCGTAGTAGACTTCTCTTTGTGTGTGGGCTTTTAAAATCAATCTCGAACTGCCGACTAAACCTGCCAACAATATTCCTACTGCTAAAACACCTGCCAAACCATAAAGGGAGACAAAACTACCCGCAATAATTATGGCTATCAAACTTCCCATTCCCATTGCATGTAAACTGACTTTCATGTATAAAATGTTTACAAAATAGGCTGTCATTATAGACAAAAAAGCTCCCCACATTACATCTGTTAATATTTCGGGCAATTGCAATCGAAATTTCACTACAAAATAGGTCCAAAAGATAAAAAATATCATAATTAAGAACGGTATGGCTCTTTCTTTACGATCTGTTATTTCTAAATCTTTTATTAAACCTGAACGCCTTAATATAATCAAAGCGATTAAGGGCAATAACACGGAATTTACCAAAATAACACTTAGCAATGCAATTCCTTGTCTCGAATCAAATGACATAAAATAGTAAGGATTGCACCACATAAGAAACAAAACTGCATAGGTTGGCAGAAAAATTGGGTGGAAAACGTATGAGATAATGTGTGCTAATCGGGTTTGTAACATGATTGTTTATTTCGGTAGCAAAGTTAACGATATTTGTAAGAATAATGAAAAGTACGTAAAGACGTTGCAGACAACAACATAATTAGGGATGTATGGTGTTGTCACTTTTTTCCTATAACAAAACAGCTTCCACCTATCGGTATTTTTTTATTTGTATTAATTCTAGCAAGCTCCCATTTCCAAACTTTTTGCATAAGTTTGTTAATAATGCTCTCATCTCTTAATTTATGAACATTTTGATGTTTTTCTAGTGTATGGGAGTTTTTGTTTAACCCTAATTTACTTGGAAGTGATCTAAGTAGAAAAATGGGTAGAGGTAATATAGAAAATATATAAGTTGATTGAATTATGCTAAACCCACATTTTTCTAATAAGTTATTTAATTCCGTTGTTGAATACCTTTTAAAATGACCAGCATCAGCATCTTCATTGGACCATAAGATATTAAATGCAGGTACAGTGATATATACATATCCATCATGCTTCATGTATTTATTGATGTTACTCAAAAAAGAATAATCATCTTCTATATGTTCAACAACATCAAAGAGACCGACTGAATCAATGCTATTAGGGACAAATTTGGCTTCTTCAAGTGTTGTACAAAGGACATTCTTAACTCCTCTTTCGTATGCATTGATTGCACCAACTTTACCAGGTTCTATAAGTACAGTTTTTATTCCATCATCTTGAAGTCTCTTTGAGACAAATCCATTTCCCCCTCCAATATCAAAAAATACTTTGTCAGCACTATGTTTTTGTACACTTTCCGCTATAACATTATTTCTATGGTTGAACCAAAAACTATCTTGTTCAATTTGCAGACAGTATTTATTACAATCTTCTGGATAGAATACACTTGAATTAGAATTTGAATAATAAATACCATTATCGGCTTTTTTAATATTATGAGCTACTTTTTCTAAATTCATACTTTTAAATTGCGATCAATGTCTCTAATATTGTTATGATGGACCAATTTTTTCTTTTATAACAAAAGAGGGTTGAAAACTGGAAAAGGCGTATATTTTTTTTACGTATTCGCTGATTATTCCCAATGAGAGTAATATTAGTGCTAGTAGAAAAATAATGATGCAGTTGATTAATAATTGGCTGTTCAATGGAATCCATCCGATTAAAGAAAAAAGTAGTATCAACAAAATGACAACAAATACCAAAGTTGATATGGCTAGTCCAATGTAAGTAACCAGTTTTACTGCTATTGAGGAATGAAAAACAAGAATGGTCAATGCCAATTTTGTCAATGACCAAAAAGAATAGTTTGATTCTCCTTTCTCTCTTGAACTGTGTTGGACTTCTACATAACCAATCTTATCAGTAAACTGTAAAAAAACCTCATCAAGAAATAAATAGGAGTAAAATTGGCTTTTTAACTGATCTACTAGTTTTCGATTGACAATGCGAAAAGAAGTGGCTTTTCCAAATCCTTTTCCACCAACTTTGGCTATTTTGCGCATTATTTTACCAAAAAAACGCCTCCACCATTCTTGATTATTTTGTCCATAATGTCCATAAAGTAAATCAAAATCATCTGCTTTTATAGCTTCATACATTTTGGGTATTTCATCTGGCGGAAACTGCAAATCATCGTCAATTGTCACACAAAATTTACCCAAAGAATGAATAAGCCCACAATAAGTTGCTGGATGTTGTCCAAAATTTTTATTCAATCTTATAATGTTGACATGAGCTTCGTGGGCTTGTTGAATGTCAACCAACTGCTCCCATTCTTGTTGGGTTCCACCATCAAGGATGTAAATTATTTCAAAAGAATCAAATGATTTTTGAAGAACCTCGAATAAATGCTTGTGTAAATTCCGCAAGCTATTATAGCTGTTAAAAACAGGCACTATAACAGATAAGTCTAATTTTTCTGTCTGTTTATTTTTCAATTAACAAATTTATTATTGAGTCCACTCCAGAAAGATAAAAAATCAAAAATGTTTTTTTTAGCGACCTTTCCATCTTTCTCAATCCGCTGATGCTAAGGCATCAACGAATCTCAAAAAATGTAAATCTCGCTAAAAAATTCCATTTTGTAAAGATTATCTCTTTTTGGAGTAGACTCATTTTATTGAGTCCACTCCAGAAAGATAAAAAATCAAAAATGTTTTTTTAGCGACCTTTCCATCTTTCTCAATCCGCTGATGCTAAGGCATCAACGAATCTCAAAAAATGTAAATCTCGCTAAAAAATTCCATTTTGTAAAGATTATCTCTTTTTGGAGTAGACTCATTATTTTATCATTTCAAGAAAATTCACATTACTTAAATAATAAACTCCATTGAATTTGGCAACAGCTTTTGTTCTAAATTCATATTGTTTTAGACCATCGGTAACTACAAAACTAAAAGCATTTGCCGCTTCGTTTAAAGTTGAAGACACCAATTGAGCATTATCCCATTTAAATTGATTACCATTTATAGCACCGCTATATCTGTCGAAACCTGTTTTTGCTGAAGACTTATAAGCAACATAGTATTGATCTACTAAGGCACTGTCTTTTGCCTGCTCTTCGTCAAATTCTGCTTTGGTTTTTCTTAAAAATTCTACAGCTATATTTTTAGGAGGCAATAAACGTTGAAATTCATCACTGTTTTTCTGTTTATAACTATAAAGGACTTGGATAATCAAAGCATTTTCGCTTGTAATGGCATTTTGCCTTTCAATAACCAATCTGTCTCCTTGTTGGTTAGTGGTAGCGGCGGCAACTTTCTTCTGCTGTTTTGATGTTGTGGTGCTGGTATCTTTACAAGCAACAAATAACAACATCATACAAAAAATAAATCTCATAATAAAGTCTGATTTTTGTTATAAAGGTATGCAAATTTTATCTTTGTAATGCTTTTTACATTTCATTTCAATCTACAAAACATACATCGCCATGCTTTTTTCACGCTTTGAAAGTGATTTTTTGGGTATCAAAATAGGTCGTTATAGTGGTATTGATTTAGATATTTCACTAATCAAAAAGGCGATGGATGAGGAAAAACTAGATGTTTGTAGAATCAAAGTTTCCGCTAGTAATTTGACTGTCAATCATCAATTAAAAAAACTCAATTTACCCTTATATTTTGGAGGAGGCATAGCCAACTATATCATGCATACAGCCGATATAAATCCAGGACCGTTTTTGAATGATGGCATTGAATTCAAAAAGGTTTTGTCTGAAGATGCAGAAGTTTTAGAGAACCTGATTAAGCAGGCATTTTTAGCTGATCCTATGGGTTATTATAAAATTCCTGGCATAGAAAAATATTTTGATAAAAAAGAGGAGGCTGCCTGTCTAGCTGCTTGGCATGTCAATCTAATTGATTCGCCTGACCATTCAATGTATTTATCAAAAATAAAAGATGAATACAATGGTTTTATCTCTATCTATAAAGACAGTGAACAATCTGTTACAACGCCTATTGCTGGCGTTTTACCGAGTTGTAGAAGGAAAGATATTTTTCATGATTTGGTCGTTTATAGACAGCGATATTGTCAAAAAAACAAATTGAATTTTGGATTGCAGGGTGCTAGATTGGCTAATTTTTATAGCCAGAAGGTTTTTATTGATGAAGGGGTAAAACCTGTTAATATAGATTTGATTTATTATGTTACTAGGGTTGGTTTTTAGGTGATTTTTCCCTTCGTTGCAGGAGGGGAGACAAGGCATGCCTTGTCTCTACGGTTGATTTGGTTGGTTTTTGTAAAATGCATCTATCATTGCTTTGAGTTCGGTCATTTCGGGATGTTTTGCGATGACAGTCTCAAATTTTTTGGTCCCTGCTAAGGCATTACCGTTTGCGATGTCCCACATTCCAGAAGCGATCATTGTTGTTTTGTCTTTTGGAGATTTTCGAAGCATTTCATCTAAAATAATTTTTGCCTTTCTCAACTCCTTATTTTTAAGATGGATTGCCAATATTTCTAACCTAAGATTTAAATTAAAATTTGCCTTTTTTAAAGATGCTTCGTAAAACTTTAAAGCGTTTTGTGTATCCCCTGCTTCTTTGAAACAGTTGCCCAAGCTCGCTAATATTTGTGGATGATCAGGATCTAACTTTAAACCTTCCAATAAAATTTTCGAACCCAATTCTATTGAATCCATGTATTCGCAATAAATACTACCTACATAATTTAATGCAAAGATGGATTGAGGATTTAGTTCTAAAATGCGACGTGAATGTGCGAGAGAGTGATTTATTAAAAATGCTCGATCTTCTGCCTTTTCTGTTGTTGTTATTTCATCTTTTAAAAATTTAACATAAATGATTTGGGCATTTATTGAGTTTTTTAATTCAAGTATATCACATTGACCTAAAGTGTAGGTACTTTCCCAGCAAAGAACTCTATTTTTAGATTGCAAAAATGAAAATGTTATAAAAAATCCAAGCAAAAATAAATAAGCATATTGAAGAATTTTATTTTGCCATTTCTCTTGTATAAAAATATATAAATAGACCATTATTCCAGCAAAAGGCATAATACACAAAAACATTAAACGATCTGCAATGATGCCAGGAACGGGTACAAAAAGGTTGGAGTTTATGCCAATACAAGCAAAATACATCATCAATAATAATCCTAAAAAATTTTTTTTATAGAACAATCTAAGAGAGATAATAAAGAAAAATAGGTGGAACATTACAGATGTTACAACCCAAATATTATCCCATCCTACCAGGTTAATTTTACCAGTACCATAAAAAAACAATTGTTGATTGGGTATGATAACGAGACGAGATAAATAAAGGCTAATGTATGCTACTGTTGAAATATGTTTACTGCTTCCTTTTATGTTAATAATGGGGTTTTCATCAAATGTAAATGCTAAATTAATTTCACTTGAAAAAGACTGATGCACTCCATAATTGATCGCTGAAGCAATGGCGACCATAAGCACTATTAATAAAAAATCACGCTTCCATCGAGCCGATCTTTCAAATAACAAAATTAGGAAAAGGAATGCGATGTAAATTATGCTATCTTCCTTGCAATACAAGCAGCACATCATCAATAAAAATGCTGTAAGGTAGTTGTACCATTTTTTATCATTTTTCAGAAAAACAAAAATCATTAATATTCCAAAAATGAATGCCAATAGTACCTCTCTGTTTTTCAAACTTGCCACCGCTTCAACGTGCAATGGATGAAAGGCGAAAATGGCTAATGCAAATAAAAGTGGAGTTCCAATTAGCTTATTTTTAAACAAAGATTGCTTAAAAAATAGAAAAACTAGTAGACAGCAGATTAGGTATAACAACACATTGATAATGTGCGCTCTATTTGGCATATTTCCCCAAATTCCATATTCTATTGCATGTGTAAATCGGGGAATCGGCCTAAAACCACCATATCGAGCATCTTCATCATCCAAGTAAGGCTCACTGAAAATATCATCAATCCCAGCAAAGCCCTGTTGCACCCATTTATTTTGACCAGAGCTTAAACGATCATCAAGGTTGAATTTATAATTAAAAGAGGGATAATATATCATTACCACCCCCAATAAAATCATTATAAAAAACAAGGTTGAATACTTAGCTCCCTTAAAGTTAAAACGAAAGATGTTGTTTCCAATCAAATTATGATCCGATGATTCGGCTTTATGATGTTCGTTCCAATGCTTTTCATTCATTATGGAAAATTTTCGTTGCCAAAATAGTCAATTTATTTCTATAATCTTTAATAAAACAATGACTTGTCCAAAAAGACTTGCTTGGATTAATGGTTAAAAAATCATAATTTTTTCAATGAATCATTACACATTTTATAAAAAATAGAATAAAATATTTGCAATCTGTTAATCTGTAACAAAAACGACACTCCTAAACCTATCATAATCAATAGTTTTTGAAAATTAATTAGTAGATAACTATATTGCGATCTATTTTCTTTGTAATTTTATGTACATTTTTTATGAAAAAGTAATTATTAAAAAAATTACCAAACTTCAGTACATTACGAAATTGAACTAGAAATACGTGTTTCCTAGTTCTGTTTTGTGAATTAACCCTATTATTCAATTTTAATTAGGCATTAGTTTTAGATTTTATTTGTTGAAATTTTGACAAAATATTAAACTGATATTTTAATTTAAATTGTAAAACATATCAAATACTACTTATGACTCGTTACTTACCTTTTTTTATTCTTGCGTTTCTGCTGCTCATTTGCACAGTAGACGTTAAAGCTCAAGCCTACGATGAATGTGGGTTTACTGGACCCAGTTCTCCAGCAACTGCTCCAGCGGCTCCCGTAAACCCCGCCTATCCTCAAGAAGGTGCTGTTGTATGTGCGGATGGTGCTTTTCCAGAATGTTCTTCTCCACTAGATGCAGCTGGTGGTACTGATTTTGCTGGGGATTGTGGCTCACCAAGCTTCGACTTTATTTTAACTGATCCTTCAAACACTGCGACAACTGATGGTGGTCCAGCTATTATTGGTGTTTCTTCAGATGGTGTACTTGATCCAGCTGCTTTAGGATTGGCTGTTGGCGACAATGTTTGTGCAACAGGATTTTGTTATGATTTTCCTCAGATTGTCAACTTAATCAATCAAATCAATGGAAGTGATTCTGCTTGTAGTGCATTGGAGGATCAAGCAGGCGCCCCTGTTTGTCCTATTACTATTCCTGCAGACTTGAATGACTTGTTTACTATTGCTGGTACAATTGCTGGTGGTGGTGATTTATCTGTTGGTGATGTTGCTAGTATTTTACCATCATTAGAAGATTTAAATGATATTCCAGGTGAAACTTTTGACGTTCCAGCTTGCGGATTAATTTCTGGCGCAGATGCTAATGTAGCAGATTACTGTATGGAAGTTGTTGACTGCTCTATTCTTGGCTCTCCTTGCGCGGCTCCTGTTTGTCCTATTATTACAGCTATTACTCCAAATGCAACAGAAGTTTGTAGCGGAGATGCTATCAATGTTTGCATTGATTTTGATGTTGCTGTTGATGCAACAATCACTGTTGGTGTAAATGGCACTGCGAGTACTGGTGCTGCTGGTGGAACTCAAATTTGTGTAGATGTTCCTACTGATAATCAAACTTGTGATCCTGCTCCATTAGCTTTTATGGTTACAGCTGATTGTGCTGGTGTAGCAATTGATGCTAGTGCAATTGTTTTAGCAGATGCTCAAGTTTTTCCTTTATTAGAAGAAAATATTACAGCTCCTGATTGTATGGGTGAGGCTGGTTCAGCTATTTTAACTGTTGCTGGCGGTGGTATTGAATGTGAAAATATTGTTGGTACGGCTGGCGTTCCTAATGTTTGTCCAGACCTAGTTGATGTAGATGCTGAATTGACTTATGACTTTACAGTATTTGATTCTCCTTGTTTTTCTGGTACGGCTGGAGTTGCTCCAGTTGATTGTGCTGTTGTTTGTGAATGTCCTGCTATTACAGGTATTACTCCAGATGTAACAGAAGTTTGTAGCGGAGATGCTATCAATGTTTGTATTGATTTTGATGCTGCTGTTGATGCAACAATTACTATTGATGTAAATGGTGTTATGGCTGATGGTAGTGCTGGTGGAATGCAAATTTGTGTAGATGTCCCTACTGACAATCAAACTTGTGATCCTGCTCCATTGACTTACACTGTTTCGGTTGATTGTGATGGTGTAGCAATTGATGCTACTGGATTTGTTTTAGTGGATGCTCAGGTTTTTCCTTCATTAGAAGAAACTATTACAGCTCCTGATTGTATGGGTGAAGCTGGTTCAGCTATTTTAACTGTTGCTGGCGGTGGTATTGAATGTGAAAATATTGTTGGTACGGCTGGCGTTCCTAATGTTTGTCCAGACCTAGTTGATGTAGATGCTGAATTGACTTATGACTTTACAGTATTTGATTCTCCTTGTTTTTCTGGTACGGCTGGAGTTGCTCCAGTTGATTGTGCTGTTGTTTGTGAATGTCCTGCTATTACAGGTATTACTCCAGATGTAACAGAAGTTTGTAGCGGAGATGCTATCAATGTTTGTATTGATTTTGATGCTGCTGTTGATGCAACAATTACTATTGATGTAAATGGTGTTATGGCTGATGGTAGTGCTGGTGGAATGCAAATTTGTGTAGATGTCCCTACTGACAATCAAACTTGTGATCCTGCTCCATTGACTTACACTGTTTCGGTTGATTGTGATGGTGTAGCAATTGATGCTACTGGATTTGTTTTAGTGGATGCTCAGGTTTTTCCTTCATTAGAAGAAACTATTACAGCTCCTGATTGTATGGGTGAAGCTGGTTCAGCTATTTTAACTGTTGCTGGCGGTGGTATTGAATGTGAAAATATTGTTGGTACGGCTGGCGTTCCTAATGTTTGTCCTGACCTAGTTGATGTAGATGCTGAATTAACTTATGACTTTACAGTATTTGATTCTCCTTGTTTTTCTGGTACGGCTGGAACTACAGTTGATTGTGCGGTTGTTTGTGAATGTCCTGCTATTACAGCTATTACTCCAGATGTAACAGAAGTTTGTAGCGGAGATGCTATCAATGTTTGTATTGATTTTGATGCTTCTGTTGATGAAACAATTACTATTGATATAAATGGTGTTATGGCTGATGGTAGTGCTGGTGGAATGCAAATTTGTGTGGATGTCCCTACTGACAATCAAACTTGTGATCCTGCTCCATTGACTTACACTGTTTCGGTTGATTGTGGTGGTGTAGCAATTGATGCTACTGGATTTGTTTTAGTGGATGCTCAGGTTTTTCCTTCATTAGAAGAAACTATTACAGCTCCTGATTGTATGGGTGAAGCTGGTTCAGCTATTTTAACTGTTGCTGGTGGTGGTATTGAATGTGAAAATATTGTTGGTACGGCTGGCGTTCCTAATGTTTGTCCTGACCTAGTTGATGTAGATGCTGAATTAACTTATGACTTTACAGTATTTGATTCTCCTTGTTTTTCTGGTACGGCTGGAACTACAGTTGATTGTGCGGTTGTTTGTGAATGTCCTGCTATTACAGCTATTACTCCAGATGTAACAGAAGTTTGTAGCGGAGATGCTATCAATGTTTGTATTGATTTTGATGCTTCTGTTGATGAAACAATTACTATTGATATAAATGGTGTTATGGCTGATGGTAGTGCTGGTGGAATGCAAATTTGTGTGGATGTCCCTACTGACAATCAAACTTGTGATCCTGCTCCATTGACTTACACTGTTTCGGTTGATTGTGGTGGTGTAGCAATTGATGCTACTGGATTTGTTTTAGTGGATGCTCAGGTTTTTCCTTCATTAGAAGAAACTATTACAGCTCCTGATTGTATGGGTGAAGCTGGTTCAGCTATTTTAACTGTTGCTGGTGGTGGTATTGAATGTGAAAATATTGTTGGTACGGCTGGCGTTCCTAATGTTTGTCCAGACCTAGTTGATGTAGATGCTGAATTAACTTATGACTTTACAGTATTTGATTCTCCTTGTTTTTCTGGTTCGGCTGGAATTACAGTTGATTGTGCGGTTTCTTGTGTTTGTGATCCAGCAATAGCTACAGCAACAGCTCCAGCAGCAGAAGTTCCAACAGAAAGTACTTGTGAAGCAGACGGGATGACGCTAAGTGGTGGTGTTATAGCAGCACCAGCAACAGATTGTCCAACTGGTTCAACTTTAGAATATTCAATAGATGCAGGTGCAACTTGGTCAGCAATGTTACCAACATATGACCAAACGACTGCTGTTACAGTAGATACTCGTTGTGTTTGTGATTTAGATGCCGCAGTAGTAAGTATGACAGGCACAGTCACAACTGTTCCTGGTACGTGTGAAACTACAGGTACGCCTGGCAACTGTGGTATTATTGCTGGTGAACCTAGTCCTACAACTGCCACTGTTTGTAATACTGAATTAAGTTCAGTTGATGTAACAGCAGTTTTTGGTGATCCAGGTCCTGCAGGAACGCCTTCTTTGGTACAAAATTATGCAGTTACAGACCCAGCTACAGGCGATTTAATAACAATTGCTAGTACAGCAACACTCGATTTAAGTTCGCTTGATGTTGGGGGTGAAGCTTGCGTTCAAGCAATTGCTTATACACAAGAAACCTTAGATGCTATTACAGCCGCTGTGGATGGTGTTACGCAATTTCCAGGTTCTCCTGTACCTGCTTTTGGAATGTTAGATTTGTCTGGTTTCTTAAATGGATTAAATGGTGTATTTGAAACAGTAGGATTTGAATTTACTGCTGCTGATATACAAGAATGGTGTGAAACACAAATTTTAACGATACCTTTTGGTTTACTTCCAGGTGGTTTGATTCCAGATTTAGTATTGGATTTAACAACTGTTCCAGGTTTAGAACCTGATGGTTTCTGTTGTGACCTTTCAGATGATCCATACTGTTTAACTGTAGTGGATTGCCTAGAAATGTGTGATGCAGCTTGTGCCAATGATATGTTCATTCAAATTGAAAGTATTGAAATTGTTGATCCAATAGCTGTCGTGGGTGAAACTACTATCATTCCTCCATCTGTAACCGATGGATGTGCTGGTACTGGAGGGTTTGACGCTGCACCAGGAGATAGCCAAATTGAATTTAATATAACAATTAATGGTTTTGCTCTTCCTGAAATACCTATTGATGGTGGTACTGCTGGAACAACTGCTGGACCTTGGGGAGGATTTATTGCTACAGGTACAACGGATTGTGGTGGAACAACCACTGATGCTTCTTCTTCTATTTTAGAGGCTGACACGGCAACTGGTGATGATGATCTTACAGATAATGCTTCTCAAACTTTTGATATTGCAGGAGGAACATTTACAGCTTGTGGTGGAAATATTATCATTACTTACTCTGTAATGTGCGGTCCACCTGATTGTGCTGCAATGTGTGCTAATTGTGTTGCTTGTGATGCTGTTTGTGATCCAGCGATAGCTGCAGCAACCGCTCCAGCCGCAGAAGTTCCAACTGAAAGTACTTGTGAGGCAGACGGAGTAACATTAAGTGGTGGTGTTATAGCAGCACCAGCAACAGATTGTCCAACTGGTTCAACTTTAGAGTATTCAATAGATGCAGGCGCAACTTGGTCAACAACACTTCCTACCTATGATCAAATGAATGCAGTGACGGTTGATACACGTTGTGTATGTGATGTTGATCCTTCTATAGTAAGTATGACTGGTACAGTAGCCACTGTTCCTGGTATGTGTGATGCTGTTTGCGAAGCTGCTGCTCCTGTCATTAGTAATGACGGTGGTGATTGTGACGCTGATCCAGATGCAAGTGGCGACAATACGCCTTTTGTTTTTACTGAAGATGGTTCAGGTAATATGAATGCTCCTTTTATTACAGAATTTATTGTATTAGAAAGTGCAGGTGGTGCAATTATTGGTGTATTCCCTACTTTGGCTGCTGCTGAAACTGCTGCCAATGATAATGCTGCCAATGATCCGAATGCTACTGGTGAAAATTCTGCTTGTATTCAAGCAATCAACCACGATGGAACATTAGAACCTTTGATTACCGCATTAGATGCTGAAGTGACTACTTGCCTTGGTATTGGCTTATGTGCTCTATTAGGTCCACCTTGTCCAGCATTTACTAATTTTGAGGGATTATTTAACGCACTTGCTCCTCTATTAACTGCTGCAGGTGCTACTGCCGATGTTGCTTTGATAGGATCTTTGATTGCTGGTGATTTAAGTGTAGTTGGTTGTAATCCAGCAACACCAGTTCCTGCATTTTGTTTTGTGTTGAGTGATGAAAGTTGTGTTACAGTTGCTCCTTGTAATGCGGCTGTTTGCGAAATTGAAGTTGTCATTTCTAATTTTGTTTGTGATGCAGGAGCTGATCCTGATGATCCAGCTGACGATACGGTAACTTTTGAATATACTGTTAATGATATTGGTGGAACTGGAGGTACTTGGTCTTCAGATCAAGGGGATGTAAATGTGGCTTATGGTACTACTGTGTCTGTTGGACCAGTTCCTGCAGATGGTACTGTTTGGGTAATTAATGTTAACGATGACGGTGACCCAGCAGGATGTACTGCTTCTGCTAGTCAAGGTTTAACGGCTTGTGGTCCATTAACTGATATTCCAACTCTTTCTGAATGGGGATTGATTACATTGGCATTGTTGTTAATGACTTTTGGTTCTGTTAAAATGGCTGTTGGTAGTGTTGCTTTGGCTGGTACTGGAAGTAGTAATATTCCTGTTCCTGGTATGAGTAAATTACAATTGCCATTTGATGCTGCTATCTTGAGAAAGTCTTTCACTTTCACGGGAGTTTTAGCAATGGTCGGTTTTGTAATTTGTTTTGCAGTCTTCGGAACGATCTTCATTCCAGATGTAATAGGTGCTTTAATTGCAGGTCCAGTATTTGCATACTTAGCTCACTTATTGTACATTCTTGAAACTAGAAAAGAGAAGTAATTATTTCTTTTAAAAATATTTCAAATAAATTCAAAGAGGTTATCCGCAAGGGTAGCCTCTTTTTTTAATGACTCAATGTTATAATGATTCAATGCTTCAATAAAAAAATCTACTGCTTTCCCTAATACTCCTTTCAATTTTAACTAATTTCCCCCTGTGTTACGAAACCAGATTAAATATTTTTTATTGGCTTTGCTTGCCTTGCTACTGAATGCTTGCTCTTATCAAGATGATAAGGCTTTGGTAATTACAGAGACTTGTTATAAAAACTTGTCTATTATACAAGATGAAAATGGTGATTTTGAGGATTGGATAAAAGTGCAAAACCAGTCGGATCAAGCTATTCAATTACAGGATTTTTATTTATCTGATAATGACAATCCAAAAAAATATTTACTGCCAAAAAAAAGTTTAGCTCCGCAAGAAGATTGCCTCATTTTTGCATCTGGAAAAGATAAGTTTGATGATTACCATTGGAACACGATCATAAATGCTGATGATGAATGGAAATACAACAGTCTTGACGATCTTGACGACTTTGATTGGATAGAATCTGATTTTAATGATGGAGATTGGAAAAGTGGTTCTGGTGGTTTTGGGTTTGGTGATGATGACGATGAAACTGTCACTGAGGGAAAATACGGTTTGTGTCTTAGGAAAGAATTTGAAATTGATACGCTTGCTGAAGTGAAAGAGATCGTTTTTCACATCGACTTTGACGATGCTTTTATTGCTTATATTAATGGAAGTGAAATTGCAAGAAGTGAAAATTTAGGAGATACTTTTGATTCCTTTTTTGAGCTGTCTTCTCCAAAATTTCAAAGAGAAGCAAGAATGTATAGAGGAGGAAAACCTGAACAGTTTTGGGTTGCAAAAGAAAGCTGGAAAAAACATTTAACAGAAGGCATAAATACACTCTCGATATTGGTCGTGAATATCAAATTGAAATCATCTGACATTAGTGCGATTCCATATTTATCCATTGCAACAAATAAAAAAACTTCTAACTTACCTGATTGGTGGGAATTGGAAAAGGCAGGTATTCACGCAAATTTCAAACTATCGAAAAAGGAAAAAATTACTTTGGCTAATAAGCATGGAAAGGTCGTTGATTCTTTGAGATTGATTAAAACGGATTACAATCATTCTATCATAAAAACGGATACTGCAATTTATATTTTGGATCAACCAACAAATGCTAAAAAAGATAAAAAGACTCCTTTGTTTTCATGTTACAACAAAGTGCCAAAGCTCAGTCATGCTTCTGGCTTTTATGAAAATGCTATCTGGTTGAAATCATCAGAAATTAATCCAAACAATAAATTTTATTATACGCTGGATGGCTCTATACCTGATACGGATGATTTGGTTCTTACAGACTCCTTGCTCATTGACTCTACTTGCGTTTTGCGTTTGAAAGCGTTTGGTAATGGCTGTCATTTATCTAAAACAAAAAACTTTACCTTCTTAATTGATGCTGCACATGACCTTCCTGTCGCTTCTTTGATTGTAGAGCCTGATGAGTTGTGGAATGAGGACGATGGAATTTATGTAAATGGAAGGTTTGCCAATTCTAAATCGCCATTTGAGGGTGCTAATTTTTATAACCAAAAAGAAGTTTTAGCCAATTTTACTTTTTTTGATAAATTTCAGCAAAAACAAATTCAACAAGACATTGGTTTGAAAATACATGGTGGTGGTTCTCGAACTCGTCCGATGAAAAGCTTGAGATTGACAGCTAGGAGCATTTATGGCAAATCATCTATTGACCATTCCTTTTTTGGAGACACCAGCATTTTAAAACGAAAAATCATTTTACTAAAAAATGCAGGACAAAATTTTAACGAAACACATTTGACGGATGCTTTACTACACAAAATAGTTGAAAAAACTGGCAATATTGATATACAAAACTATGAACCGTGCATTGTCTATTTGAATGGTGAATATTGGGGCATTCACAACATTCGAGAAAAGATTGGCAAACATTATTTGGCGGAACATTACGGTTTTCCAAAAGATGAATTTGATATTTTAGGAGGCTCAGGACGTGTTGCTTTGGAAGGTTCTGATAATGGATTTTATAAATTGACAAAATTTGTTTTAAAGAATGACATGAGCCTTCAGACCAACTTTGAAAAGTTTGAGAAAATGGTAAATCTTGATAATTTGATTGATTATTTTTCTGTAAATATTTATACAATCAATAAAGATTGGCGACGAATCAATAATGTTAAATTTTGGCGACACGAAAAACACAATGATGGCAAGTGGCAGTTTTTTTTAGTTGATGGTGATATGACTTTGGGAAAGCGTTCGGAATATTCTGAAGATCACTTGGATTTTGTTTGGACCAATGGCTTCAGACATTTTAAGGTTTTTAGAAAATTGGTAAATGAAAACGAAAATTTTAGAATTCGTTTTATCAATAGATATTCTGAGTTAATGGAAAGTATTTTTACCCCACAATTTATTATTGACAATCTTAATGCTATGGTACAAAGGCTCGATTCAGAAATGCCTGCTCATTTTGAAAAATGGAACAATACGGATTATGATCGTTGGGGCAGTGATTATGATGAGTGGAATTCGTACATTCAAGACTTAAAAGTGTTTGTGGAGAATCGTCCTGGGGTTGCTAGGGAGAACCTTGTCAAACATTTTGATAAGGGTGAAAATGATGAGGATTAGGGAAAGGCACAACTAGACATTTGGATAAACAGAGGCTTTGCCTATATTCGAACTCATGTCAATTAGACATCTTTCCAAAGTTCCAAAACACGGCAAACCACTTTTCCTAATTAAATTAAAATTAATCAATCGCGTTAATGGAAGTTGGTCAAGCGTAGGTTTGTAAATTTTATTTGCAGGATAAAAATTAGATAACATTCCTTTTGCATTTCTAATATCTTCTAAGTTTCTATCTAAAACTGAATTTTCATTTATTCCATCTCTTTCAAATCCAGATTTGTCTTTTATTTTTTTCCTTTTAAACTATCTATTGATGCGAGGAGGAGCGTTTCATATTCTCTATATAACAAGACATAACCAACTGGAAATGGAAGATTTTGTTTCTTTAGAATTTCAATTTTTTTTGGAACAATTTCTATCGGACAAATATCATCCTCATCTTTTAAAATAAGCAAACCTGAACAATCCTTAAACGTTCTTGCAAGTTTACAGCCTCGCTCTAAACCCTTATCTGTATCTATTTTGGGCCATCTTTTAGGAGTAAAGAAATTCTCAAAAGGCAGATTTAAATCTGTCCAAAGTCTATAAAGTAGATTTCTTATTGCTTCAACCTCACCATGTCCTTCAACTAAAGTGTAAATCATTAAAGTTCTAATTTTAATTGGTGGTAGTCTAATCCTTGAGTACGATGCAACTCTCCTAATGACATCAACTTTGATTTTACAATCTCAACACCTTCTTCACTCATTTCATGGACTTTGGTATAGTCCTTTGATTTTTCAATTATTCGTACTTGCTCTGGCTTTAGGTGATCAAGAATTTCAGGACTGTGCGTGGTGAGAATAACTTGAGATGTTTTTGCCGCTTGATTAATAAAGTCAAATAAAAGAGAAATTGCACCTGGGTGAATTGTCAGTTCTGGCTCTTCAATTCCAACTATTGGTAAAGCAGGGTTTTGCAATAAAGCTGAAATAATACCTGCAATTCTCAATGTTCCATCAGATTCTTGACTAGCATCAAACCATTTAGCTTTTGAGCTTTTACCAGAAAGTCCATGTCTGAACCTTGCTAGTAAATAACCGCTTAATTGTTTAATTTCAATTTCGTCTATTTCATTAGTTAATTGATTTAGAGCAGAAATCAATTCTGGTTTCCAAGTTTTTTCATCCTGATCTTTTAATATTGAAATCCAATTATTTCCATGTTGAGCCATAGGTTTTACAGGATCATACTTTTGGGGAGTCCTTAAATTATCAGGATAGATTGAATATATTTGGATATTTCGCAATACATCTCCAAGAGGAGCTATTCTAATATCTCCCGAAATTAATGGAAGAGCCAAGTTTAATGGATCTAAAGTTGGTTTTAAGTCAACTAATCCTTCAACCCATTTCTGGTTAGCTATTTCGTATTTGTACGATTCACCAGTATTATAAAATATTTCAGCTTTTTCGTATTTAACAATATAATCGTGTTTTTTATGACTTGTAATCTCAAACTTATAAGATGCTTTAAAATCTTTCTCAGTTATACTTATTTCAATAGACAAATTTAAAGGTTGGCCTCCACTCCATCTTCGTAAAGCTTTAATCCCGTATCGCTTAGTTATAGCCCCTTCTAGACCTAAAACCATACAATCAGATAGAAACTTAAATATATCAATAATATTTGATTTTCCCGACCCATTTTGACCAACGAGAGCTGTAAGTTTACCAAATTTTATTAACGTTTTTGGACCTATACTTTTGTAGTTTGAAACAATAAGTTTAGTAATCATAAACAAATTTAATTTAAATCAAGTACATATTGTTACATCCAGCCATAATTAAGCAGTACTTTACCTTCTTACAGTTTTGAAATCCGATCTTGTATTCCTTTAGTATTCAGAGAAGCGCAGAGGATGAAATTGGCAACAACGCCAGCTAGATTTGCGAAACTACGCCTGATGCGAGTGGAAATGTATTGCAGAAAATGAAAATTGGCGACGGAAGTTAGGCAGTAACGACTTTTGTAAAACAACCGATATTTTCAAAGCTACGCTTTGAAAATATCGGTTGGACCCGCACTCGGGGATAATAGATTTTACCTTAAAGTCTTATCACAGCTCCTTCCTTAATCGGGCAACTGGTATGTTTAATTGTTCTCGATATTTCGCAACCGTTCTTCTAGCAATATTGTATCCTTTTTCTACTAGCGTATCCGTTAGTTTTTGGTCAGAAAGTGGTTTGCGCTTGTCTTCATCAACGATCATGTCATTGAGGATTTTCTTCACCTCTCTGGTTGAAACTTCTTCCCCTGCTTCTGTTTTGATTGACTCAGAGAAAAAGTATTTAAGCTGAAATGTACCAAATTCTGTTTGGATGAATTTACTATGCGCAACTCTGGAAATCGTCGAAATATCTAAGCCTGTGATTTCAGCAATGTCTTTCAAAATCATTGGCTTGAGTCTTATTTCATCTCCCGTTAAAAAGAAAGCGTACTGATATTCCAATATTGCTTGCATGGAATTCATCATTGTTTGCTGTCTTTGCTTAATCGCGTCGATGAACCATTTAGCTGAATCAATTTTTTGTTTTATAAACAGTATGGCTTCTTTCTCTTTCTGATCTTTTTTCTTGCTTTTATTGTAATCACGCATCATATCCACATAATCATTACTAATTTTAAGGTCAGGTGCATTTCTAGAGTTTAACGTTAGCTTTAAATCGCCATTATCATTAGTTAAAATGAAATCTGGGATAACATATCCATTGCTCCTATCTTCGGTTGCGTGTCCACTACCAGGCTTTGGATTTAATTTCAAAACCTCCTCAATTGCCGCTTTTAATTGATCTTCCGTAATTGAAAGCTGTCTGATTAGTTTTGTATAATGTTTTTTTGCAAATGTTTCAAAGTATTTTGCAATCAGTTTTTCAGCGAGCTTTAAAGATTCATTTCCAGCATTATGAGGCTCCTTTTGCTTTCTAACTAATTGAATTAACAAACATTCTTGTGGTCCCCTTGCCCCTACTCCCGCAGGCTCAAATGTTTGCACTTTTTTAAGAACGCCCTCTAATTCCTTCATGTCTGTAAAGACATTCTGTGTAAATGCAAGATCATCAATAATGGCTTCAAGCTCTCTTCTTAAATAACCATCATCATCAATACTACCGATGATTTGTTTTGCAATTTTGACTCCTCTATCATCCAAGTCAATTAGTCCAAGTTGTGAATGCAAATGATCGTGAAAAGTCTCGACAATAGGAATGGGAATCGATTTGTTTTCATCAGCATCTCTATAACTTTCAGATTTCAATCTATAATCAGCAATTCCATCATCATCTGAAATATAATCGGAAACATCAAAGGTGTCATCAGTCGTGGCTGCTTCTTCCTTCGGTTTTTCTGTATTGTCTAAATCTGAATCTTTCTGTTCATTTTCATTTTTACCTTCATCCAGTGCTGGGTTTACTTCCAATTCCTCCTTTACCCTTTGTTCTAAAGAGGAGGTTGGAACCTGCAACAATTTCATTAGCTGAATCTGTTGTGGAGATAAGCGCTGTTGTAGTTTCTGAGTGAGTTTTTGTTTTAACATAGTGTAGTTGCGAGTTGTAGCCTATTCCAAAAAATTAATTTTCTAATAAATTAAAACTTATTACCTTAGTAATCGGTTTTCAATTTATTGCTTCAAATCTCTTAGTAATGGATAAAGAGCAACTTCAAGATTTAAACAGGTCGTCTGTCGCTTCGATATTTTTCGATACACCGTCGCAAAACCCTTCACTAAATACGGAAGCCCCGTCTTTGATCGGTCCAACGCTCAACTGCGTATCAAAACCTACCTTTGTTTAAATCGTGAATTTATTCATTAATCATTACTTAAATCAATTTGAATCTGTTCGTTTGTTAGTAGCATTGTAATTGTTTCGTTTCCAAAAGTAAGTATTCGATACAACAAATGCAATTTTTGGAATGATTTTTGTGTATATTTTTTTTCCTACCTAAGAAAAGCTTATATTCCTCGCTAAAATCCCTTAACAGTTATTTTTACTATGTAAATTGCTGCTAGACATAGGACAATCAAATAACACTAATTTACAATATATCTATTTGGGCGTTGAGATTAATTTCAAGTAAATAAATTTTTACTTATGCTATAAAAAATTAATACGTAATCCCTTCTATTGAGTTAAGGATTTCTTAATTAAATTAATATTGACTAGACCAAATTATTGAAAAAATGGAACATAGAGCCAGTGTCTATAGTAAATAAGAATAATTTGGCATCCACAAATCAAATTGCATATTAAGCATCTATAAATAAACAATTACATTTGATCGAGGCGTAAGTCCGAACCTTTTTTGATAATGCTGTGTTATTTGGTTCAAACATGCCCTTATGCTCGGAAGATCAGTCCCATCAAGAATGCCTTTTATTAGCAAAAATTTGCTATGGGTCCAACCGTCGATCAAAATGGTGATTATTTATTGTAGATATTATTAACTTTGTAATTCATTTTTAAAATTTGTTATGGAAGATGTAAAGATTACTGATAAAATTTCACAATCTGTTAAAAATGCAGTTTGGATAGCTGATTTGGCAAAACACGAGAACGAATCGGTTTGTATTCAAGGATGGATTTCCAACAAACGTTCTGGAAAAGGTTTGTATTTCCTTGAATTAAGAGATGGAACTGGTTTTTGTCAAAGCGTTATGGACCTTCAGAATGTTGGTGAAGAGACATTTGAAAATAGTAAACCCCTCACACTTTCTAGCTCTGTTAGAGTATTTGGAACTGTTGTCAAAGATGATAGACAGATTGGGGGCTATGAAATAAAAATTGACAATATAGAAATCATTCAAATTGTAGATAATTATCCTATTTCTAATAAAGAGCACGGTATTGAGTTTTTGATGGAAAAAAGACATCTTTGGCTGCGTTCAAAGCGTCAATGGGCAATAATGAGGATTAGAAGTAGGGTTAAATTTGCCATTCATACGTTTTTTCAAGAACGCGGATTTATTCAAACTGACACGCCTATATTTACGGGTAGTGCTTGCGAAGGAACCACCACTCTTTTTGAGACGGATTATTATGGCGAACCTGCTTATTTAGCTCAATCAGGACAGCTTTATGGTGAAGCAACTGCTATGGCTCTTGGTAAAATATATACTTTTGGTCCGACATTTAGAGCAGAGAAATCAAAGACACGTCGTCACTTATCCGAATTTTGGATGATTGAGCCTGAAATGGCATTTTACGATTTGGATATGAATATGAGTCTCCTTGAAGAATTTGTAAGATACATTGTTACGGATATTTATGAAAACTACCGCTCTGAGCTTGAAATTCTTGAAAGAGATTTAACCTTATTTGAAAATATCGGCAAGGAATTTCCTAGAATAACTTACGATGATGCAATCAAAATCCTAAAAGGTGAGAAAGATGTTGATGGTAAAAATGCCATAAAAACGCTTGAAAACGATCTTGTTGAGGTTAAAGCACAAATAGTTGAATGCAATAAAGACATTTCAGAGCGTGAAGCAGCTATTGCAGCAGGTGGCATGAAAAAAGGAGCCATTAATTTCAATAAAAACAAAATTGATGTTCTCAAAAATCAAGTCAAACAACTAGAAGAAAAAGAAAGAAACATTCCGCAATGGTTGGAGTCTGCGAAAAACTTTACGCACGGTGATGATCTTGGCGGTTCAGACGAAACGGTTATCACTCGTTTGTTTACTACGCCTGTTATGGTTTACAATTGGCCTAAAGACATCAAGGCATTCTATATGAAGCGTGATGAAGAAAATCCTGACTATGTTAAAGGGGTGGACATGTTGGCTCCTGAAGGATTTGGCGAGATAGTAGGTGGTGCGGAAAGAGAAACGGATCTTGATCTTTTAATTGAGCGTATAAAAGCACATGATTTGCCAATGGAAGCGTTTGAATGGTATTTAGATCTTAGAAGATTTGGAACGGTTCCACATGCTGGATTTGGTCTTGGTTTTGAACGTTTAATTATGTGGTTGACAAATGTGTCGCATATTAGAGAAACCATTCCTTTTCCAAGATATTACGGAAGATTGTTTCCTTAATGCAAAAATAAAACTTGCATTTTCATACTTGGCTCATTATATATGTAAATCAAAGATATTGTTATGAGCCAAGTATTTCGTGAATTTTTCACATTCAACAAAAGTGATAGAAATGGAATGATCCTTTTGATCCTTCTTTTAATCGCCTTCATTACTATCCCAAAGATCCAGGACCATCTGGTTGTGCAAAAAAAACCAGACTTTTCCAGCGTTCAGCATGCAAACTTAATGCCTTCTGATCCTGCAAGATCAGAGGAGAGACAACAAACAGTTGTAGATAATAACGCCTCTACAGCATCCAACAAAGCAAGCAGTGCTTCCAAAGATCAAAACACTCCTGATTATAAAAAATCTAGTTATAAGAAAAACTCTTATACAGATAATTCCTCTTACACAGAAAAAGAATCAAAGGAGCAGAAAGGCGAGCAAGCAAAAAGCTATGCAAATGATTATTCAGAACCTATTAAAAAGCCTGCTAAAAAATATGAAACTCCCAAAATTCCTGTCGTTTTAAAAGATTTTGATCCTAATAAAATTACTTTGGAAGAGGCACTTTCATTGGGTTTTCCTAAAAAAGTTGCCGCTACAATGCTTAAATACAAATCCAAAGGAGGAAAATTTTACAATAAAGAAAGTTTGAAAAAAGTCTATGGAATGACGGATGAACTTTATGCAAGCTTGGAACCTTACATAAAAATTGAAAGTCAAAAACCAAAATACGTTCATAAGGAAGAAGAAAAAGTTGAAGAGAAAAGAGAAATTATTTTAAAAGAATTTGACCCTAATAAACTAGACAAAGAGCAAGCTTTGAGCCTCGGACTATCTAGTCGTGTCGCTAGTAATATCGAAAAATATTTAAGCAAGGGAGGGCAATTTTACAATAAAGAAGATTTGAAAAAAATATACAGTTTTGAGGAAAGCGATTATGAGAGATTGGAAAAGTACATCAAAATTCCAAAGCGAAAAAAACGTAAATGGAAGAACTTTTGAGTTGCCTTCGAGTAGATGAGGACGACTTTGTTAACTTTTTAACAAACTGCCTATTTCTGAAAATGTAATAAAGTTTTGTAGGAAAGAACCTCAGGCAACGGCAGAGGGAAGTTGGTTTGGGACAACTTTTTTAATTTAGGCAATTCCTTATATCGCTATCAATTAGATTTTGTAGGGGAGAACCTCAGGCAACGGCAGAGGGAAGTTGGTTTGGGACAACTTTTTTAATTTAGGCAATTCCTTATATCGCTATCAATTAGATTTTGTAGGGGAGAACCTCAGGCAACGGCAGAGGGAATTTGGTTTGGAAACAACCTCAGGCAACAGCTCGGAGTCACCTAGTTCAGATACGTTGGTAGAGACAAGGCATGCCTTGTCTGCTGAAATATGATTTGAAAGGAACGAATTATGAGTTACGAATTGCATTCATAACTCATAATTCATAACCCATAATTTACAAAGCCATATCATCTACCGTTTCAAGATAACCTTCTACATCTGCCAAAACAGATTGTAAAGAATCTTCTTTAAATGGAGATTTCAAGTTTGCGTAGTCAACCAACTCTAAGAAAGAACGGCTTCCGCCTGCACGGCATAAACGCAAATAGTCTGAAAATGCTGTTTCTTCTTTATCTTGTGATTTTTTCCAGAATTGGAAAGCACAAATTTGAGCCAATGTATAATCAATATAATAAAATGGCAATTCAAAAATATGTGCTTGTTTTTGCCACATTCCGCCAGTTTCTAAAAACTCATTTCCGTCATAATCAATATGTGGTAAATATTTTTTCTCAATCTTTCTCCAAGCAGCTCTTCTTTCTGCTGGTGTCATATCTGGGTTTTCGTAAACGATGTGCTGAAATTCATCAACAGAAGCTCCGTATGGCAAGAAAGACAATGCACTGCTCAAATGAGAAAATTTGTATTTCTCCGCATCCTCTTTAAAAAAGGTTTCCATCCAAGGCCAAGTAAAAAACTCCATACTCATCGAATGAATTTCGCAAGCCTCGTAAGTTGGCCATTGATATTCAGGAATTTCAAAATTTCTACTTTCAAAAACTTGGAAGGCGTGTCCTGCTTCGTGAGTCAAAACATCTATATCGTGAGAAGTACCATTAAAGTTTGAAAAAATAAAAGGCGCTTTTTCATTGGCAATGTAAGTGCAGTATCCACCACCAGCTTTGCCTTTTTTATTAACAAGGTCTAGCAAATTTTTATCCAACATAAAGTTGAAAAACTCACCTGTTTCAGGAGAAAGTTGCTCATACATTGTCTTACCATTTTTCACAATCCATTCAGGACTTCCTTTCGGTTTGGCATTACCCGTTTTAAATTGATAAGAATTGTCATAAAATTTCAAAGCAGAAAGCCCTAATCTTTTAGCCTGACGGTCTCGCAACTTGTTCGCAATTGGTACGATGTGTTTGTGAATCAAATCACGAAAATTTGCAACGCTCTCTGCATTGTAATCAAAACGCTGCATTCTCAAATAACCCAATTCAACAAAGTTTTTATACCCTAGTTTTTTTGCAATGGATGTTCTAACCTTTACTAGTTTATCATAAATCTCATCGAACTTTTCGCCATTTTTTTCAAAGAATCCCCAATATGCATTTGTAGCTCTTTTGCGAACATCTCTATCATCAGACATTGTTAAGGGAGACAAACCCGACAAATTGTATTCCTTCCCTTCGAATTCGATGATTGCAGATGAACTTAGTTTTACATACTCACTACGCAATCTATTCTCTTCTTTCAGATCATCCATAATTATTGGATCAAATGTTTTAACATTCATTTCAGCGATGTTAAAAAATTGTTTTCCAAATTTTGCTTGTAATTCATCCTTAAATTTAGAATTTACTACCGCACTATAAAATTTATCTACCAATTCTTGAAATTCAGGAACTGCCTCATCAAAAAAGGTATTTTCCTTTTCATAGAAATCGTTTTTGGTATCAATGGTATGTCTAATGTGTGCGAGGTTCCACATTGTATCGAAATCATTTCTCAATGAATTAATTTCAATGATAATTTCGCATTGAATTGCCAAACTTTCTGCACTTTTAAATTGATCCAGCAAGTCGGAAAAATTTTTTTTGAAAGTTTTTAACTCAGGTCGCACATAAGCGAATTCTTTAAAAGTTGTCATATTTTTTGCCTATTTTGCATTCCAACCTGCCATTTTGACAACAGAGTTGAGTTATTAATTATAATTTAAATTGCTTAGAACCCCCATTTTAAACAAAAATTAAAATACATTTACCACTAAATCCAAAGATAAAAATGGCGTTTTATCTACCTTCAGACATAAATGACACTATTGTAGCCCTTTCCACTCCTCCAGGAATTGGAGCCATTGGAATTATAAGACTCTCTGGTAATGAATCTATTACAATATGTAATAAACTTTTTTTTGGTAGTAATTTGGAAAACCAAGCTTCACATACCATACACTTCGGAACCATCAGAGATGGCTCCAAAATTATTGATGAAGTCCTTGTTAGTTTATTTATATCCCCCAAATCTTATACCAAAGAGAACTTAGTGGAAATTAATTGTCATGGATCTCCCTTTATTTTACAAAAAACACTACAACTTTGTTTGGATAATGGTGCCCGACTTGCCAAGGCTGGAGAATTTACCATGCGTGCTTTTTTAAATGGCAGAATGGACCTTAGTCAAGCAGAGGCTGTTGCTGATTTGATTGCTTCTGATACGGCATCTGCTCACAAATTAGCGATGAAACAAATGAGAGGTGGTATTTCGGATGAAATTTCGCAACTGCGCCAACAACTCATCAATTTTGCTTCTTTGATTGAATTAGAATTGGATTTCTCAGAAGAAGATGTGGAATTTGCTGACAGATCTGCTTTGATTAGTTTAATCATTGAAATAAAAGCCTTGTTAGAGAAATTAATGATCTCTTTTCAATTGGGCAATGCTATCAAAAATGGCATCTCAACTGTGATAGCTGGACGACCCAATGCAGGAAAATCCACTCTACTAAATGCACTACTTAACGAGGAGCGTGCAATTGTTTCTGACATTGCAGGCACTACAAGAGATACCATCGAGGAAGTTGTCAATATAAAAGGTGTTCCTTTTAGAATGATTGACACGGCAGGTATAAGGGCAGCCAAAGATGCCATCGAAGCCATTGGTGTACAAAAAACTTTTGAAAAAATTGAGCAGTCGGCAATGATCGTTTATGTGTTTGATCCTACTGAAATTTCTCTAGAAGATGCCGAAACAGATATTCAGCAAATAGCAGAAAAAAACGATGTGCCTTTACTAGTCCTTGCAAACAAAACGGATTTGTTAAATAAAGAAAATTTATCAAAAATAAAAAGTTGGGGACTTCAAAAGTTCGATCAAAATTTTATCAGTCTATCCGCCTTAAAAAAAGACGAAGCACAGTATTTGAAAGATCTTTTATACCAATCGCTTATTAAAAAAGATGTTGCACAAGAAAGTGTTTTAGTCTCAAACATTCGCCACTTTGACGCCCTAAAAAAATCCAATGACGCCCTCGCCAATGTTCTCAATGGAGTGGAGTCCAATATTTCTGGCGAGCTTTTATCTATAGACATTCGTCAAGCTTTGCATTACCTCGGTGAAATCACGGGGGAAGTTACAACGGATGATTTGTTGGGGAATATTTTTTCTAAGTTTTGTATAGGGAAGTAAGTAGTGTTTCTTTTTTGTGAATAAAGAGTTTATTGATTTTTTCTTTTGTTACTAGATTCAGTAGCTAGAAATTAATTTATAATTATCGTAGGAAATTTATCTGACGTTCATTATATTTGAATGTTCATTGTCACTGAACGTTCTAAAATAATGAACACTTAATCTTATGTATCGCAATAATGACTTCATATATGAAGCTACTTCTAAACTAGAACAGCTTATCAATATACCTATTGAAATAGATAGTAGCAGGCAGAACTATGATGCGCTCTTACGCATCAAGAACCAGCAATTTATTGTAGAAGCAAAGTCAGCAGTAAGGACATCTAACCAAGGTTTAGTGATGTCTCAACTAGAAGAGATGAAAAAAAATAGTAACAGACCTATTATTCTAATTGCTGAGTACATTTCAAAAAAAGCTACAAAGGAACTTAAAGAACGTGGTTTTAACTATATAGATATCGCTGGAAACACTTTTATAAAGTGTAATGAACTTGTCATTTTTATAGAAGGTCAAAAGAAAGCAAAAAAAGAAAAAACCAATCAATCGCGTGCTTTTCAAGAGGTTGGTTTAAAAATATTATTCTATTTATTATATAAACCAGAACATTTACAAGACTCTTATAGAAAAATAGCAAAGAAAGCAGATGTTTCTATAGGCTCTGTAAGTAATGTGATGGCTGAATTGGAAGAACTTAATTTTCTACTAAAGACAAATGATAAACGTGTTCTTAAAAACACAAATGAATTATTAGAACGTTGGATTGTGGAATTTAATGCAGTGCTAAGACCTCGCATCGTAAGAAAGCGTATGCGCTTTGTAGATCAAGATGGGCAGCGTAATTGGCAGCAATTAAAAACTCAAAGTAATGATGGGGTTATTCTGTGGGGTGGCGAACCAGGAGGCGCTTTGCTAACTAATAATTTAAGACCTGAACAATTTGTCATTTTTACAGATTTAGAGTTATCAAGACTTGCTAAACAGTTTCGTTTAGTGCCAGGAGAAAATGGAGAAATTGAAGTTTTACAAAAATTCTGGAAAAACGATTTAGGTAACGATAAAATAGCACCAGCACTTTTAATATATGCAGATTTAATTAACAGCGGTTTCGGTAGAAATATAGAAACAGCTAAACAAATACTAGAGAATGAGCTTAGATATATCTAGTGACAAATTTACGCATCCATTATTGAAGCCTATTCTCATTGAGCTTACTGCATACTTTAAGCAAGAAGGCATTTCTTTTTTTGTAATTGGCGCTACTGCAAGAGATATTGTTATGGAATTGCATAATGAGAAGTCAGGTCGATTAACACACGATCTGGATATTGCAATTACTATTAATGACTGGGAACAATGGCAAAAGGTTGAAGAGGAGATTGTAAAGCTTGAAAATTTCACTAAAGATCCAGATCAAAAACAGCGATTTATTTATAAAGATAAATTCCAATTAGATATTGTGCCTTTTGGTGATATAATGACGCAGGATAGTAAAATATTTTGGCCACCAGATGAGAGTTTTGCAATGTCTGTATTGGGTTTTGATGCAGTAGAAGAAGCATCGCTAAAAGTAAATGTAGATCAAGAAATAGCAATACAAATAGCTTCTTTAAGCGGAATTTTTCTTCTGAAAATAACTGCCTGGAAAGACCGCTACCATAAAAGCAATAAAGATGCTGATGATATAGGGTTTATCCTTGAAAATTACTTAGAGATAAATGAAGAACGCGCAGCTGTTAATCACTATGATGATATCTATACTGAAGATTTTACTATTGTTAAAGGTGGCGCAACTCTATTAGGTATTGACGTTTCAGAAATACTTAAAGACTACCCAGAGGACTTAAAAACAATTAAGCAGATTTTAATTGATACACTAGAAATGGAAGAACGCAGTGTATTAATCAATCAAATTATAGAAACACATAAAATGCTATCCTACGAGGAAATTTTAGAAAGCATTAAAAATATAGTTAACCAACTAAACGAACCATTTTAAGAATGTCTACAGATATAAAAAGTAAAGAAGAAATAGTATTAGAAGATAACGATTTAGTGGTTCAAGCCCTAAATAATTGATAGTTTTTTACGTTCTTTGATAGAAAAAATTATTATGAGAAGAGGACAAGCACCAGCATCAGCTATTTTGAAGACGCCGAAACAGACATTCAGCAAATAGCAGAAAAAAACGACGTGCCTAATGGAGTTATTAACCTGTAATATTGACACAAAGCTCTAAAAACTGCACAAATCGCAGCACTTAAAAAAGGCAAACAATTAGATGTACTATGTATTGAAGGGTGCAGAACCTTCTGCTTAGAACTTCATCTGAAAAATGATGAAGTAACCGCAATACAACAAGTCAAAAAAATGGCATTATTTAGGTCCATTGAAGAATACCAAGAAGATTTAAGAGAGTGCCAAAAGTAGTTCCAAGAAAATGACAGCATGTACGTATTGGAACTATTTAGAAAACTATTTGTCAGTTTAGATATATACCAGACTGATTAACCCGAAATTCAGGCTTTTAACTCTGTAGCATAGGGCTAAAAGTCTGAATTTATCAGTTTAGGGAATGGTTTTAATTTACCTCCACAAAAAGAATTTGAAATTCTAAAAACCAAAGTTATCAAAGACTATGAAAAGTGGATTTATGATCCTTTTGCAATGAATTTGGTTAATGCTAACACTGGTGAGATTTTAAGCGAGTATTGCGCACCTATGGACCTAATGGAGTTATTAACCAGTAATATTGATACTGATTTGAATTAATATTGACTTTCTTATCTAATCAATCTCCCGAACAAATCAAATTATACCGTTCCAATACCTTGTCAACAAATTCAGCCCCTACCGTATCGCCTTTAAAATCAACTTCACGTTCTACCCAATCTAAATTACGAATGTGGTCACTTAGAACAACACCTGTCGTTTTAACTGTGTCAGGAAGTAAAATTTCGCCTACATACTGTTTGATACTATTGGTAATAGGAGCATTAATCATCATACCAGTTTTGTCATTGTATTTGGTATTAGACAGAACCAATACTGGACGCTTTCCCGATTGTTCATGTCCTTTAGTTGGATCAAGACTGACCCAAACAATATCTCCACGTTTTGGCACATATTCACTCATTGGCTTGTTTTAATTTTCATCATCCCAAAAACGTTCTTTCCCAACATAATTGTCTATCTGTTCTCCGTGTCGATTGGTTCGACTCATTCCCTCTAACAATTCATCTAGGTTTGGCGACTTGGGTATTTCCTTAATGACAAAACCGCCAGACTCCTCTATCAACTGATACTCTTTTTCAATATCAATATTATACTTTTTAACAATCAACTTGGGTACAATCATACCAACACTATTTCCCCACTTCTTAAATTTAACAGTCATATTTCAGCTATTTAATTATCACAATTATACTTTGTATAACTCAATTATGCAAATTATAGTTTCACTTTCTAAGTAATGAGCAAGAAAACAAAAAGAACTAGACATCTTAATATACATTAGGAATCTTTGCCAGTTCATTTTCAGGAATACCCATTTTAATCAATTCTTTGCGTACTTCCTCAATAGATATTGATTCTTCGTTTTCTGTTGCTTTGATGGCTTCAATGTCTTCTAAATCTTCCAGAAATTTCTGTAAAGCATTGCCATGTATTTGCCAATCGACCATTAAAAAGGTAGTTTCACCTTCTGCATTCTTAACATATTGTACACCTGTCATTTTGATATTTTAAGTACTTAAATCTACTGCAATACTAAATCATTCTACTGGTAAAATCAAATAAGTGCGAAAATTACAGGCAGTATTTGCAAATCTCCATTTTACTAGCCAAACTACATACCAAAACTACCTTTTTGGAAAATTTGTACCACGTAATTGATAAAACAAACAAACAAATAAATATTGGATTTTATCAATAAAAAGCTTATCTTTGAATTAACAAGTCCACCCCCCTTCCCATTTGAACAGGGCGCTTAGGGTGGACCTTCTTTTTTTATGCCCAGACCTTACAACAAACCTCATTTAAATTACTCTCAAAAGCTCCAGCTTTTAAAAGATCGTGGTTTGCCTAATTGATGATGACTTAAAGGCTTTGCATCTATTAGAACAAATAGGATACTATCGACTTAGTGGATATTGGTATCCATTGTTAGACTTCCCTAGGAAAGATCATAAGTTTAAAGAGCAAGCAAAATTTTCAACTGTTTATAATTTGTATTGTTTTGACAATGAATTGAAACAATTGGTTTCAACCGCATTGGCGAAAATTGAAGTATCAGTCAGAGCAAAAATGATTTACAGCCTTTGGGAAAGTAATGATGCGTTCTGGCATACCAATGGTTTATTATTGTATCCAGAAGTAGATGATAAAGCTTTAGGCTTCACTTCTAACTGGCAAAGTGAACCTATTTGGTCAACATAAAAACTTGAACTGAAAAAACATAAAAAAACCTCCACATCATAGCATTGATAGTGGAGGTTTTTTCATCCCATCCACAAGCAAGCAAAACTACTCTTTTGGAAAATTTGCACCTTATTTGTACTGCGCAAAAGTGGCTAAAAGTGTGAAGTTTTTTTTATCCCTTATTATAATTTTGATTAGTAGACATCTTTGCGATGCATAATAATTTTCATGACTATTTTCCAATCAGCGTTCTCCAGATTAAAGTTCTGGATTTCATAGACTACTTTCCCACCATCTATCAATTATCTTCCCTTAAAACATCTCCATTCGGAATATTTACACATATAAATTATTACTTTATTAAAAAAAATGCCTATATTTAATTGTATATTATGTTTATAAATGGTTCAATTCATAAGCTAACAGTGATAAACTGCTCTAGTTTTTTCATTTTGTGAGATATTTTTTGTGTATAGCCCTTGCTAGATGCGTGAAAAGTAACGAAGCAGATTGGAAAATATATAACTTGGATTATTAAAAACTTATGATTTGAGCCTAAAACCTCCTCAATTACCCCAGTTATGACTTTAATCGTTTGTGTTCACTGCAACAAAAGTATTTCTAACTTGTCACATACTTGCCTTAATTGTGGCTGTCCTTCTAAGCATTCTCTAGACGAAATTGCTAAAGCTGCCAAAAAGAAAAAAGAGGAAAAGGAAATTACATGTACACAAGCTCTCTACCTTGCAGTTGCATTCATAATACTTTATTATATGTTCATTTTCTGAAATTTATAACAAAGCAAGTTTAGTATAAGTCAAAATACCACAACAAGCACTGATCTCAAAAGCTACATTTTATTTTCCCAAGCACTGCCAACCGTTGCCTGAGGGAATTTTCTACCAAACTTTGTTAATTCATAGAAACTGCTAAAGTTGAACTAAATTAAAACAGTTACCCCAAACTACTTGAAGGCTACTCAAAACAGTTATTAGTTCTCTGTCCCTTAACCCGCTCAGCAATTTTTTTCTATCCTTTTTAATTTGCTGAAATTCGAGTTCTAACAATTCACAGTATTTCTTTATTTTATAGCTAAATCATTGATATTTAATTATTTATACAACTTTAATTCTCCTTTTTCAGTTATTTTTTCTCAGTTTTAACAAAAAAAGTAATTTCAACGACTATTCAAAACCAATATAAAAAAATATGAACACTAAGCTTGATTTTAGCCAAAGTTAAAGGAAAGGTTCTTTAACGCAGAACAGGTGAAAAAGACGAAGTTTAGAGTGTCAAGGATTTAAGACTTGAACCACTAGCAAACCTTTTGGGGTAAAATTGAATGTTTCTAAAACCTCGCAAATGAAAAACCTTATATTTGCACTTTTTCATTCTAAACTTTGATTTGGTATTTGATTTAATCGTTATTGGAGGAGGAGCTGCTGGTTTTTTTGCGGCAATACAATTGGCTGAAAGAGTGCCTGACTCTAAAATTTTGATTTTAGAGCAAAGCCAAAGAGTTTTGGAAAAAGTAAAGGTTTCGGGCGGTGGAAGATGTAATATTACACACGCTTGCTTTGACCCTCGTGAGCTTGCAAAATATTATCCAAGAGGAAACAAGGCTTTACTTGGACCTTTTCATCAATTTATGTCTGGCGACATGATTGCTTGGTTGGATGAAAAAGGCGTTCCGACAAAAATTGAAGCAGATGGGCGCATGTTTCCCGAAAGCAATAAATCGCAAAGCATCATAGACTGCTTTTTAAAATGTATTCAGAAATACAAAATAGATGTTTTAAAACAGTGTAGAGTCGCCTCTTTTGAGCAAAAAGAAGATTTGTGGCATCTGCAAACCTCCCAAGATCAATTCACCACAAAAAATCTATTAGTTGCTACGGGAAGTAGTAAAAGAATCTGGGAGCACTTATACACATTGGGACACAAAATCATCGATCCCATTCCTTCCTTATTTACCTTCAAAATCGGTCATCCATTGCTACATGACTTACCAGGCTTGTCCGTAAAAAATGGTTCTGTCTCCATCGCTGATTCCAAACTAAAAGAAACAGGTCCTATCCTAATTACGCATTGGGGATTAAGTGGTCCAGGAATTTTAAAACTCTCTGCTTGGGGAGCAAGATTACTTCATGAACGCAATTACAATTTTTCAATTTTTGTTAATTGGACTGAATTGGATTTCAATCAAATGGAGGCAGAAATAAAATCTTTAAAAAATGATTTTGGTGGAAAAAAAATTGCTTCAAAAAATCTATTTGACATTCCAAAAAGATTGTGGTTGAGAATGCTAGAATTATTAAAAATAGAAAAAATAAATTGGGCTGATTTATCTAATAAAAAAATTACTCTATTTGCTACTATGCTGACAAATTGTGAATTACAGGTAACTGGGAAAAGCACCTTCAAAGAAGAATTTGTAACTTGTGGCGGAATTGATCTAAATGAAGTTAATTTTAAAAAAATGGAAAGTAAATTATTTCCCAATTTATACTTTGCTGGAGAAGTTTTAGACATTGATGCTGTAACGGGTGGTTTTAATTTTCAAGCTGCTTGGACAACTGCTTGGTTGGTTGCGCAAGCTGTGGTAGTAATGGTTAAAAAATAAATTCACGATTTCAACAAAGAGATTTTATGATACACAAACCAAAAAGACGAATGCATAGCAGGGCTACGGAAAGGATTTTTGATGCCGTGTATCATAAAATATCGAAGCGGCAGGCGATCCTGTTCAAATCGTGAAACTTGACCATTACTTATATTAAAAACAGGATCTTAGTCAAGCTAAAACCCTGCTTTAAGTATTATAAGCACCCTAGTATATGTTTATTTACATTAACCTAAGCAGCAATATATGTACCAACTATTTTATAAAATTTAAACAGAAAAATTAGTTTTCGCACAAAATATTGGTTTACAATGCATAGCAAGTATTCTATACTAATAAAATAATCTAAAAATGGTTAAAATATTTTTCAAACAAACTCTTTTTACTGATACTTGTGTTGTTAAACAATACATTAAAATTTATTGTTAAGTATTTACTATACTGTAAAAGTCAAGCTCTATTTAAAAAGATAGAATGAATTATAAATTATGAAAATAGGAATCGTTTGCTATCCAACTTATGGTGGTAGTGGTGTTGTCGCAACAGAATTGGGAATTGCTTTGGCTAATAATGGTCATGAGGTGCATTTTATTTCATACAAACAACCATTCCGTTTGACACATTTTAATGATAATATTACTTTTCACGAGGTCAGCTTCACCAATTACCCACTGTTTGAATTTCCTCCTTACGAAACCGCATTGGCGAGTAAATTGGTAGATACGGTGAAATTTAGCAATTTAGATTTAATTCATGTTCACTATGCTGTTCCGCATGCTTCAGCGGCATTTTTAGCAAAAAGTATTCTTAAAGATCAAGGTATAAATATTCCTGTAATTACTACTTTGCATGGAACAGATATTACCCTAGTTGGAAAAGATGTTACTTATGCTCCCGTTGTTACTTTCTCTATAAATGCATCCGATGGTGTAACTACTGTTTCGAATTCTTTGAAACAACAAACTTATGACTTTTTTGACATTAAAAAAGAAATCAAAACCATACATAATTTTATAGACCTAGATGCATTTAAAAAAGTTGACAAGAGTCATTTCAAAAAAGCCATTGCGCCAAATGGAGAATTCATTCTAACGCATACTTCTAATTTTAGAAAAGTAAAACGTGTTACGGATGTAATTGATGTTTTCAGTAGAGTTATAAAAGAAGTTCCTGCCAAACTTTTATTAATTGGTGATGGTCCTGATAGAAAAAAAGCAGAACAACTTTGTCGTGAACTCGGAACTTGCGATGATGTTCGTTTTCTTGGCAAACAAGATGCTGTAAAAGAATTATTGGCTGTATCCGATTTGTTTTTGCTGCCTTCCGAAAGCGAGAGTTTTGGATTGGCTGCATTGGAAGCTATGGCTTGCGAAGTTCCTGTTATTTCTTCTGATGCTGGCGGCATTCCTGAAGTAAATATTCACGATCAAACAGGCTTTTTAAGTAAGGTTGGAGATACGGAAGATATGGCGGCAAATACCATTTCACTATTGAAAGATCCTGCCAAGCTGGAAATTTTTAGAAAAAATGCATTTAAACAAGCTCAAAAATTTGATATTAAAGCCATAAGACCAATATATGAAGATTTTTATAGATTGGTAATTGAAAAATCACTTCAACATAGTATTTGAATTAACTACATTTGTTAATTTTTAGAAAAAACAAAAACTATTTTCATATAAAAGGGTTGTATAATTATGTATCTAATTTTGCTTTTTGTAAACTTGTTTTCGCTTCAACTTTTTAATGGAGTTGATATTGTAGTCGATTCTGGGGCTTTGGAGCTGTCTATATCCAATCTTCAAGAAGGAGATGGACAGATTCTTGTTTCTATATATGAAGAAAAATCTCCATTTCCTGATAAGCCTGAAAAAGTCTATAAAATAGATAAATCTGAGGTGAAAAATAAAACAATAATTTACTCAATAGACAACTTTCGGTTAGCGCACAAATATGCCATTGTTGTATTGGATGATGAAAATAAGAATGAGAATATGGACTATAATATGGTTGGTGTTCCCAAAGAAGGCTATGGTTTTTCTAATAATGCCAAGCCAAAGTTCCTAACACCTCCAACTTTTGAAGACTGCTCTTTTACTTTGAATCAATCAGAAAATTTAATCAGTATTAAAATGAAATATTGGTAAAATGAATATATAAAGTGAAATAAAAATGGTTATATCATTTTTGCCATAATATAGCTATCAAAATATTTACCGTCTAAAAAATTGGCATTTTTCATACGTCCTTCGATTTTATATCCAAGATTGATAGACAACTGCACATCTTCGTAATCATACAAAGAAACACATTGATCTAGACGCTTGAGGTTATTCTGCAATGCAAAGCCTTCAATGCCTATCAATAATTTACGTTTTACATCGTCTTGTCTGTATTTTTTTAACAGCCCTAACCCTATTTTACCTACATGCCCATTTGACGGAAATTCACCTTTAAAGATCCTTCCATATCCTACAGTTCTACTGGCTATTTTCACCAAGAAAAAATTATACAAATGATTATCTAAATTAGAACGAATCATCGCAAGCTTGTTCTCAATGAACATCTTTCCTATTTCGATCTCAGATAATATATCTTTTCTAACCTCTAGATATTTCTCAGCCTCTTTAGTATTTCCCGGGCGTACACTTATGTCCTGATTAATTATTATCAACTCTCTACTATTTTATATTCTACCCGGCTATCACTTCTACCCATTGATTTTCAAAAACCGTTCCTTTTTGGTCAATCCGCAAACTTTTTTTTATAAATATTTTTTCTGTAACCGAAAACTAACCAAAACAGGGGGTAAACTAGGTAATCTAAGAGTAAATAATTTGTTTGAAAATAAATTTCATCTACAATAATCGACTGTTCCTTATTGTATAGTATTCTGTGAAAATGTTGCCACTTTTTTAATGGGAAAGGAAGGAGCCTCCCTTCATCGACAAAAAATATCTGATTCTCCGTTTCTTTTGATTCCGTTATGACGCTTATCCACTTCTGGCCAAATGGAAAATCCAAGTGAACTTCATCGCCTTTCTTACAACCATCAAATCGCATAAGCTTGACTGGCATCAATGGTGGGTTCAATGATTCAAAAAGTTTTTCATCAAATTGAGAAAAAACTTTTCCATATTCTTGTTCAACGGGTGTAAAAAATTTTATCAACATAAATGTTAAACACGTAAATTGTTCTTTAGGTTTAGAATTTTGGAGTAAACGACAAAATCATTGAAGCATCACTTTTGTTAAATTAATGCGAGAATGCTTGAATGCGAGAATGCGAGAATATTAACTGGTGCTGTTGCTACATTTTTTTAATACATTTACTTAATATTTTCACAAAAGTTAATCTCACTTTCAAGCATTCTCGCATTCAAGCATTCTTGCATTCTCGCATTATTTCACGTAAATGTTATTCTTTTCCTCAAACTTTTCTAGCAGCCAATTTTTGTCGGCAATTTGGACGCTTTCGTCTATTTGCTTTTTTAGGGCAATCAACCTTTTTTTATCTCTTGGATTAATTTGGCTCAGTCGTTTTAGAAAACGGACCAAGTTTAAGTAATTTGTCTTGTGATGATCTGAAATGATTTTTTTTCTTCTCAACAATTGCTTGAAACTATCCATTAATGAATGCATTGCATCTAGCTCATTGGTTTCATAATAAGCTTTCAGCAGTAAGGTCTTTGAATCCAACATGTAAAAAACATCGCTGTACTCTACCACCTGAAGCAGTTCCAATAATTTTTTATATTCCTTAATGTAAAAATAATACCTAGCAAGATTGTAGTTAAATGCGTTTTGGGCATCTGGTCCGTCCAGTCGCTTTTTATAATTTTGAATAAATTCGTAAACCCAGTCAAAATCTTTCATTCTCAATCCCACCGAAACAATGTTTTTATAATTCCAGGGTGAAATTTTATCATTAATCAAAAGAATTTCATTTTTCAAAGCTTGTTTGTACAACTCATATAAATTTCCTAAATAATCAGAGTCTCCTTGATTTATTTTTTGCACACAATAATTAAAAGCAATGAAATAAATATCTTGCAAATCCTCCATGCCAATATTGTTGCTTTTGGCAAGCTGAATTTTTAAATCTTCAAAAGCTTTTTCATCGTCCCGTCTTAATTGAATTTTTATTACTATAAAAAACAGTTTGATAGAATCTATTTCCAAGTAAGTGGAATCTTTTTCCAACAAGCCTAATATTTCTTCTAAAAACACAAAATCGTAATCCGTCTTTGAAATGCTTTTATGTGTTAAAATGACGGTGCAGATTTTTAATTTTTCTAAAATAAAATATTGGTCCAATGTATTGGATGCTTCCTGATATTTTCTGGGAAACTGTCTTCCTTTGTATTCTGCTACATATCTATTGTACTGAGACAAACGTGTAAATTCAGAATGAAAATAATTGGCATCATGGCTCGCTGTTTTTTTACGTTTTTCTAAAAACCGAAAATGTCCATCAAAATGTTTGCTTAGTTTTTTATTTCTATAATAATCTAACAATGTCAACTTAGAAAAGTATTGATCGTTTTGTGATTCTTTAAAAACAAGATACATCTCAATTTTTTGAACAAGCGTTGACATTAATTTTCTAAACACATCATCATCAAATGGTTTATCTTTGTATAAACTGTGGAATAGTTCTTCTTTTGGAAAAATATCACCCTCCTCCCCTTTTAAATTAGGTTTTGACCGTATAATTTCATTAAAAAGCTGGAAAACTTTAGCCTTATCATTAACCGCTTTAGACTCCAAAAAAAACAAAATACTATTGTATTCTTTCTTTGGAATGCTTTCCAGCAGCTCAATAAGCTTATTTTTTTTCATAAAATATTGATTAAAACAAACAACATTCAGCACAAATCAATTTAAACCAACAATAAAATTAATTATAACAAATTGAAAATCAAATACTTAATATAAAACAAGACAATTTAGTGGGTAAATATTCAAAAGACAAACATAGTCAAACGTTGTTGTAAAACAATAGTTATTGATTGATTTTTGTACAAGAACCTGTTGGAGATTTCAGATTTAAAGTGAAAATGTGTCTTTTCCGCCTGAATTTTGCCTTTTTTTCGGCATCGTAGCTCAGGCTACGAACTGGTTTGCCAGCCCAGCTAAAAAACGCTTCATTCAGCCAAAAAATACATCATTTTCACATTTAAATTCAAATCCCCAAAAGGCTCTAAACAATTAATAGTTGATACCCTATAAAAAGATATATATATGAAATCCTTAATAAAATATGGTCAATTAATTCTTCTCATAATACTTACAACGTTTACCTTATTTGGTCAGCAATACGGGAATGAATGGATTGATTACAGCAAAACACACTACAAATTTCAATCTGATGATAATGGTCTTCATAGAATCAGTTTTGATGCTTTGTCACAATCTGGAATAGATTTGTCAGGTAGTGCTTTCAAGCTTATCACGGCTGGTGCAGAAATACCTATTTATGTTTCTACCAATGGCATATTTGGTTCCAGTGATTACATCGAATTTTATGGAACTGAAAACGATGGATCATTTGACACGCAACTATATGAAACACCAGCATTTCAACCGCAGCCAGATAAGAGCTTGTTTGACGATACCAGATCTTATTTTTTGGTGTCAGATAATAGCGAGCCTCATTTGCGCTTTCAAAATGAGCAAAATGATGTTTCTAACTTTAGTTCAGCAGAACCTTATTTTATGCATGAATCAAAGTCTATTAATGCAAATGCTTATCATTTTGGGGAACCCTTTTCTGGTGTTGTCTATCAATATCCTTCAACATTTGATAAAGGGGAAGGATTTGTGGGTTCTAAAATCATTGCAATTGATGAGGTGGACGGCGTGCCTGTGCCTAATATTCCCTTTGAGTATAGAATAAACACAGAACACTTGTATCCAGATGCTGCTACAGAAGCTACAGCATTTTTTAAAATTGTGGGTAGAAATTGGTCTACAGCTGTTATCGACGATAAACATATAACTATTGATATTGATGGGGAAGTTTACATTGACACCTTTTCACGTAAATTCGATATGAATGACTATCAATTTAATTTTCCTTTAAGTAAAATAAATAACGAGGTGGATATTTTAGGAGAAGTAAGAACCGTATTTAACATTACAGCTTTTGACGGTGTAGCATTTGGCTTTCCTTATGAAACAGAGGTGTCCCTTTGCAATGCATCAGTCATTTACCCTCGTTCATTTGACTTTGACGGTCACAATGACTTTTTGTTTAATGTGGATGTTCCTTCAAGTAAGTATTTAGAAATAGAAAATTTTGACAACAGCACCGACATCGTTCTTTACGATTTAACTGCTAACAAAAGAATCATTCCTGTTTTTGAAAACGATCAACAAAGATTTGCTATAAATGCAGACGGAACGACTAATCATAAATTATTCATAGCAAATGAAAATGCTACGCATACTGTTGAGAATTTAACACCAAAAGGCTTCATAGATTATTCTAATACTGGCAACCAAGGTGATTACATTATCCTTACTCACAGTAGTCTCATACCTGGTCCAGATGAACTTGCTGCCAATGATTATGTGGATGATTACAATATCTATAGAGAAAGCGATGAAGGCGGCAATCACAATGTGACCGTTGTAGAAATCAGCGAATTATACGATCAATTTGCACAAGGAATCGAACAGCACCCTTTATCTGTCAAAAACTTTGTTGATTATAGTATTGACAATTGGTCAACAACTCCAGAGTATCTGAATATTTTAGGAAAAGGTTTGCGTTATGATAAAACAAGAAAAGATCAAACCTTAAAAGATATTTCCTTGATTCCATCTTATGGCCATACGGCTTCAGATAACTATTTTGCTATTAGAAATAGAATGGAGACACCCCAATTGGCTATTGGCAGAGTTCCTGTCAAAAGCAGAGAAGAACTTGCAGCTTATTTAGCTAAAGTAATGGTACACGAAAGTACTCAAAGCGATCTTTGCGACAACCCACAATTTGAGGATTGGATGAACGATGTATTGTATATTGCAAGAGGTTGGGGACAAAAGCAACTTGAAGAATTCAAAGAATATTTGCAGGAAATGACCCCTCAAACTGAAGCAGCTAATTATGAAATTGTAGCTTTACTAGAAGACAATGATGTTGCAGGTGTGCTACCTCCAGTTGATGCTCCCGAGTTTGCAACCCATTTAAACAACGGATTGGCAATGATTAACTTTGTTGGTCATGGTGTTGCACAAAGCTCCTACTGGCAATATGGGGTTGAAACACCTGAAAATTATAACAACCAAGATAAATATCCTTTTATTTATGCAAATTCAGAATTTGTTTCAAGAATACACGATCTAAGTGAAAGTACCTGCATGGCTGAAGATTACGTTTTGGCTGAAAATAGAGGAGCTATTGCCTATATGTCAAAATCAACTTTAACGGCAATAGAAATTCAACAAAATTTTTCTGTTGGTTTAACAGACCAAATAATGACAGATAATTTTGGAAAAAGCATTGGCAGCTCTATTATAAATGCACTTAATAATATCATCACTCCATCTAGTGAGCAAAATTTTTACAACACCATTATGCAGTTTGATTTTGTTGGTGATCCTGCTGTAAAAATTCATTATTTAAAAAATTGCAACGAAGAAGAAGGTTGCACAAATCCGTTGGCTTGTAACTATGACCCAAATGCTACTGATAATACTAATTGCGATTTTGGAGATTTAGATTGCCCTGATCCTTGTAACATCATTTATGGTTGCCTTGATGCAAATGATTGTCTATACAATCCTGATGCAAATTGCCATCTTGATGCATTTTGTAGTCCTTTAGTAGATACTCCTTGCCCAGACCCTTGTAATGAGGTTTACGGATGCACCAATCCTGAGGCTTGTAATTTTGATGTAGATGCTACTTGTGATGATGGGTCTTGCGATTATCAATCTTGTCAAATAGATCTTAATTTAATTATAATAGCTGATCTTGATTATGTGTCAGTCGGAGAGGCTGTCGTTTTTGAGATAACTGTATTAAACGAAGGGCAAAATACTGCGTCAAACATACAAGTAAATTATTTACTACCTTCTGCATTTATTTATATTTTAGATGATGCGTCAATTGGTGATTACAATGTTTCAACTGGTTTATGGAATGTTGGCTCACTATCGGCTGGTCAATCAGCAACATTAATCATTGAGGTTGTAGTAGTAGAAGACGGTCTTCATGAAAATGTAGCAGAAATCACCTCAGCATCACCTAATGATTTAGACTCCACGCCAGGAAACAATGATATAAGCGAAGACGATCAAGGTTCTGTTAGTATAGAAGCATTTGTTGGTGGCAGTTGTTGTACTGATCCTAGTGCTTGTAACTATGATCCTGCTTGTACTAATGATGATGGAAGTTGTGAATATGGTGTAACTGAATGCCCTGACCCTTGTAATGCGATTTTAGGCTGTACTGATCCTATAGCTTGTAATTATGATGCAAATGCGAATTGCGATAATAACTCTTGTAACAATTTTTTAGGTTGTACCGATCCTGCGGCTTGTAATTATGATGCAAATGCTACTTGTGATCTTGGTAATTGCTATTATGAATGTGATTGTTGTACAGACCCATTGGCTTGCAACTATATACCTGAATGCACTACTGATACCAATTGTGATTTTGGAGTTGGTCAATGCCCTGAACCTTGCTACGTCTTTTATGGATGTACTGACCCTAGTTTCTGTAACTATGATGCTTCAGCAACATGTGATGATGGCTCTTGTATTTCAGATTGTAGCGATTTCTGCTGCGATGATCCTACTGCTTGTAATTACAGTCCTGATTGCAATTTTACTGGTGGACCTTGTGAATATGGAGATACTGAATGCCCTGATCCGTGTAATGCTATTTTAGGTTGCACTAATCCTGAGGCTTGTAATTATAATGCAAATGCTACTTGCGATGATGGAAGTTGTGATATTATTGGTCCAGGTTGTGATGATCCTACTGCCTGTAATTATGATGAAGAGGCTACTTGCAATGATGGAACTTGTTTAATTACTGGTCAACAAGTTGGCAATTCTGTTGTAGATGCTAACTGCCAATTGGTTGTCATTCCAAATGAATGCATAGAGGATTGCGTTTGGCCTGGTGACAGTAACAATGATGGTGTTGCCAATAATTTTGATTTATTCAACATCGGCTGGGCATTTGATGCTACGGGTACTAGTCGTATAAATGCAAGTTCTGACTGGTCGCCACAGTTTTCGCTCAACTGGCAAGAAAGCTTCGAATCTGGTGAAGATTTCAAACATGCTGATTGCGATGGAGATGGCTCTATTTACAGAGATGACATTCAGGTAATCAATGACAACTACGGTAATACTGTAGGAAAAACGGACGAATTTAAAAGTGCTGGTATTCCATTAAATATCATTGTAAGTACAGATACAATTGAGGTTGGAGCTTTCTTAAAAATTGATTTCGCTCTGGGAGATTCTGAAAATATTGTTGATGTTTATGGTGTTGCCTTTACACTTGAATATGATCCACTTTATTTGAAAGAAGAGAATATGGAAATTACTTTCCCTAACTCGTGGATGGGGACTGTAGACAATACCATTTCCATTCATCAAAACTTCCCTGAAGACGGCAAAATAGATATTGCCTACTCAAGAACAAATCAGCTAAGTGTGTTGGGATCTGGAACATTCGGATACGCCATTGTGGAAATTGACAACCTTGATGGTAAAACTGACATCAGTGAAATGTTCAACTTAAAACTCAGCAATACTTTAATGATGGATGGCGCTCAGGAAAGATTTACTTTACAAGAATCTGAAACAACCGTTTTAGTTGTAGACAACACCCCAACATCTATTATAGAAATAAATGCAACTGAACAGAACATTGATATTTATCCAAATCCTGCTAGTAATGTACTAAACATCAATTGCGATGACAATATTATTTCTAGCTTGAGAATTTATAATACTGCTGGTAAAATTTTAATGGAACAATATACTAATGATAAACAACTGTACCTAAATCAATTTACCAATGGTTTTTACTTGGTAGAGATTACAACTGAAAAAGGAACTTTCCTGAAAAAATTAGTTGTATCAAAATAAATACAGGATATAAATGCCTCATTCAAAATCCTCCACAATTAATTTTGTGGGGGATTTTTTTATTGTAAAATTCTTTATTGTAAAATTTAAGCATTTGACAAAAATGCCATCAATCTTTCTTTGATAAAATAATTCCATCCACCAATACAACTTGCTCTTTCAAATTCTGGAATATTTGATGGAAAATCTTCAACAACTTCACAAGATAAATTTAGTCTGACTTGCTTGTTTTCCTCAAACAATTCAAAAATCACAAAGGAATCACCTTCGAATCCTTCATACTTCCAATTGTATTTTATCTTCTTCATCGGCACCACTTCCGTGATCTTCCACAAATGCCGAAACAATCTTTCACCACTATATACATCAAACTGTGTCTCAAAACCAATCTCTGGTTTGAAAGACTCAATATTGTCAAAAAACCATTGCTTCATTTGGTCCAGCCCAGTAATCGCCGTCCAGACTTCCTCAATCGAATTATCAAATATTTGCTCAACAATTATAGGTTCGTCGTTTGTTTTCATAATGACAAATTTAATGATTTTTTTTTAAAATTTGGCCTGCCTTCAACTTGATTGGAGAGCCTGCCTTCAACTTGATTGGAGAGCCTGCCTTCAACTTGATTGGAGGACGGCGAGTATCATCTCTAATTTAGTAGTCTCCCCGCTGCCGCTGCAATGTATGGAATGAATTGTAACTGGTATTAATCCTCTAGACGTTGCATGCGTACAGACGTTGCATGCAACGTCTGTACATTGTTTTCCCCAATCATCGGTTCCAATTCATTCCATACATTTCCACTCACATCGGGCGTAGTTTCGCTAATTTAGCTGCTCCGTCGCCAATTTTATCCTCCGCTCTTCCCTAACACAACATACTGCAACCTCGCTGAGGTTGAAAAATGGTGCATACAATCAATTAGCTAACATACTGTAACCTCGCTGAGGTTATGAAATTGAAGACCACAGAGCGATCTAAGTATGTTAGAAAAAAAATTAACAACGGTGAGAAACATTTTAACAAAAAAAATTCACCAAACTTGAACCAATTTCAAAGTTTAAGAGTTTAAGATATTGGTAACAGTCAGACATTTCATTCTGACGACCTTAAAACCTTAATATCATGTTGGTTCTAAATCACATATCGACCCTTTAATCGGAAGGAATTTTGATTCCAAGTAATCTTTTTACTTGCTCATCATAAATTCGCTTTATCTACTCCGATTCTAATTTCAATTTTTTATTTTAATTGATCATTAACTGGTCTATTCAGTTAATTGTATGACAAACTATTGGGAAATCAATCTGTTTTTGCCATACCATTGGTCAACAATCCAAAAACCATTACATGGGAAATTCTAAGTTAAAAGGTAAAGACCTTGATAAAATAAATATTAAATCAAATAAAGCGAAAAGCATTGCCATCAACTTGATGTCGAAGTTTTTCAAACATTTAACCAAAGAAGAAAAGCTTGCATTATTAGAAAATTTATTTAATAATCCAGAGGAGTATTTAGACCATCCGTATTTACAATTACTTGCAGAAGAATATGTTGAAATTGTAGAAGAAAATGACAGCAAATGTTACGAACTAAAAAGCGAACCTGAAAGCTATAAGATTTTTGGTAAAAAAATAATTTCGGAGAATGCCATTAAACAAATGGACACTGCGATGAGTTTGCCTATCACAAAATCAGGAGCTTTGATGTCCGATGCACACGCTGGTTACGGCTTGCCAATTGGCGGAGTGGTGGCTTGTAAAAATGCTGTCATTCCTTATGGCGTTGGTCTGGATATTGGTTGCAGAATGCACCTTTCTATCTTTGAAGGATTAGATGCTAGATTTTTTAAAAAATACAATTTTGCAATTAAATCTGCATTGCACGAAATGACGCATTTTGGCATTGGTCAATTGCAAAAAACATATGAGGAACATGCTGTTTTAAGTAGAAAAGAGTTTCGGGAAATATACATTTTACGAAAACTATTTGGAAAAGCAAAAGGGCAAATTGGCACCTCTGGCTCTGGCAATCATTTTGTAGAATTTGGCTTGATTACTTTAGAACAAGACAATACGCTGGGTTTAATTCCAGGAGAATACGTTGGCATTTTATCACACTCTGGTTCGAGAGGTTTAGGGGCAGGAATTGCCAATCATTACATTGAAGTAGCAAAGTCTAAATGCAAATTACCTTCTGGAGCCAAAAACCTCGCTTGGTTGGATTTGGACTCTGAAGAAGGACAAGAATATTGGATTTCGATGACGCTCGCAGGGGATTATGCGCAAGCTTGCCACGAAGTCATTCATCGTAAAATGGAAAAAGCATTGTCCATAAAAGCAGTTAGAACGATTCAAAACCACCACAATTTTGCTTGGAAAGAAAAGCAAGCAGATGGGCAGGAATTGATTGTTCATAGAAAAGGTGCGACGCCTGCACAAAAGGGCGTTTATGGCATCATTCCTGGATCTATGTTGACACCTGGATACATCGTTTCTGGGAAAGGAACAGATAATTCTCTAAACTCTGCCTCGCACGGTGCTGGTAGAAAATTTAGTAGAAGTTTTGCCAAACAGTCTTTTACAAGATCGGAACTGAAAAAGCAATTGAAAGATCAGGGTGTGCATTTAATTGGTGCTGGAATGGACGAAGCACCTGGGGCGTATAAAGACATCGAGGAGGTAATGCGTTATCAAAAAGAATTGGTGCATGTTGAAGGTAAATTTATTCCTAAATTCGTAAAAATGGACAAATGAAAAAGACGATACAAATAAGTGCTGGCAGAGGTCCCGTTGAATGCTGCTGGGTAGTAATGCAAGTAATGCAAAAAATTTCAAAAGCAGCAAAATCATTAAAAATAAAAACAGATGTGGTAAATATTGAAGAAGGACCAAAATCTGGAACGGCAAACTCTGCTATTTTGGAGTTTGAAGGAAAAGAGTTAGACACCTTTCTAAAAGATTGGATTGGAACGATACAATGGATTCAGCAAAGCAAATTTAGACCGAATCATAAGCGGAAAAATTGGTTTGTCGGAATCCAAGAAATTGAAATATCCGATGTAAAAATTGATCTTAAAGAAAAGGATTTGAAATATGAAATTTTTAGAGCAGGCGGTCCTGGTGGACAACATGTAAACAAGGTGAGTACGGCTATTCGCCTCGTTCACATTCCCACTGGAATCATCGCAACGGCTACCGAATCGAGATCGCAGTTGCAAAATAAAAAGCATGCAAAGGAAAGGTTAATTCAACTTTTGCAAATCCAAAAATTGGAGGAAGAAAAACGGAATGCTCAAAGTAATTGGAAACATCATACTGATTTGGTTAGGGGAAATCCTGTTCAGGTTTTGCGTGGTAAATAGGTTTACACCTACGCACGCCACCCCGATTTTGACTAGCCAACGCTTCTTTTTTAAACTTTAATAAGTTTTTGCTGGACATGCGAAACTTGAGGTAACTATTCCTTAGCTGATGAAATATTTGACTGTAATCTCTGTTAAATATCTGAACAAATCAGGTATTTTTGAATCAATTTTCTAACATCCTTTTTAGAGCTTTTTCTGCATGTACATTTTTAATGTTATTGGGAACGGTCTTGATGTTGGGACAGACAGTGAGTGGATATGTATTAGATTCAGAGAATCAGCCGATTCCATTTGCCAATATTTTTGTGAAAGAAACCCAGGCTGGTACTTCAACTGATATTGAAGGGAAATATTTTTTATCTTTTCAAGATGGTGGCGAGTATGAATTTGTCATTTCTTCTATTGGCTATAAAACCAAGACTGTTTCTGTTTTTGTGGCGGATGATAATCTTGAAACGAACTTAAATTTTGCACTGGAATCTTCTAGTACAGAGTTGAATGAGATCGTGGTGAAGGCTGGTAAAAAAGATCCTGCTTATGAGATCATTCAAAAAGTGATTGATAATAAGAAAAAATATCAATCGCAAATAAAAACCTGGCGAAGCCAGGTTTATTTGAGAGCTACTGAAATTTTAGATAAAAAGAAAAAGGAGGCTCCTGTTGTTGAGGAGGAAGAAGAAACCGTTTCTCCAATGGATGATCCTTTTGAGGATAAGAAAGGTAAAAAGAAGAAAAAAAGCAGTCCACTTGACAATTTGGCAATGGTAGAAATGCAGCTCACTTTAAATTATTCTAATCCTAATAAATACAAAGAAGAACGAACTGCTTTTAAGAAATTTGGAAGTCAAGCGGGACTTTTTATTCCTACTTTCGGAGAATCCAGTTTTGATTTTTATGATAATATGGTTGACACGAGAGCCATTGCAGATGCTCCGATCATTTCACCAATTAGCCGAACTGCTATTTTATCCTATAAATATAAGTTAGAAGAAATTTTAACAGAAGATAAAGTTACTGTTTATAAAATAAAAGTGATTCCTCGAAAATCTGGGTTTTCTACTTGCAAAGGTTATCTCTACATTAATGATGGCACTTGGAACATCAATCGACTGGATCTTAATTTTACCAAAGGCGCATTAAAATTTTACGATGATTTTCAAATAAAACAAAGTTATCAAAATATTCAGGATAGTTTGTGGATTCCATTTAAGCAAGAATTTATTTATCAAACAAAAAAAGGAAGGAAGGCTACATTTAAAGGCAATACTTATCTGTATTATTCTGATTTTGAAAAAGACTATCCATTTCCAGAAAATTTCTTTGGGCAAGAAGTTTCCATTACCACCAAAGAGGCTTACGAAAAGGATACCACTTTCTGGAAAGAAACCCGCCCTGAGCCATTAACTGCCGACCAAGAAATTATAGTTTATAAAATTGACAGTGTACAAACCTTGCACAATAGCATTCCTTATAAAGATTCTATTGAAAATGAATTTAACAAAATAAAGGTTGATGAGATTTTGTATTTGGGAGTTGGAAAACGAAATCATCGTAAAAAGCAGAGTATTTTTGTAGGTCCAGTTGCCAGTTTTCTGTCTTTTGATATTGTGAGTGGATTCCGAATTGGTCCCTTTCTCTCTTATTTTAGACGGTTTGAAAATGGTAAAATGTTCCGTGTTTTTGGCAATACGCAATACAGCCTTAACAATAAAGATGCTAATGGAAGTCTCAGTTCATTTTTCAGATACAACCCTCATAAGTTGGCAGATGTAAATATAGGACTTGGTAGACAATTTCAATCCATCAATCCATATGATGCCTTTTTAAACCAATTAAATGCCGCCAATTACATACTGCATTATTACTACCATTTGGATCACAAATTTGAAATTATCAATGGTTTGTATTTAACTGTTGGTGGAACCTTGCATGACCGTCAGTCGCTGTCGGGTTATCCTATGCAAGATGTTCTTTTTGATGATCTAAACTCAGATGATCCTATAGAATTCAACCCATACAAAGCATTTATATCAGAAACAAAACTGTCATTTACACCTAGACAGCGTTTTATGACAGAACCGAATAGAAAAATCGTCTTGGGCAGTAAATTTCCAACTTTTAGCCTACTCTATCGAAAAGGTTGGGACGGTATTTTATCAAGCAGCATAGACTTTGATTATTTTGAAGCAGAAATAAAACAAAAAATGATATTGGGCTTTTTGGGCAATATGAATTACACCATAACCGCAGGACAATTCGTCAATACAAAAGACCTGCGCTTCGTCGATCTAAAAAGATTTAGGCAATCCGATCCCTATTTATTTTCAAACCCTTTGAAGTCTTTCCAGTTATTGGACACCGCTTTGGTAGCACGCGATCCTTTTGTAGAGGCACATGTCATCCATCATTTCAATGGTGCTTTGATGAATAATGTTCCTTTGATAAAAAAATTGAGAATCAGAACTGTCGCTGGTGCTGGAGCGATGTGGGTCCAAGAAAGCAATTTTAGACATGCCGAAATTATGGCTGGCATCGAACGTGCTTTTAAATTGGGTCCACGGAGGCGGTTAAAGATTGGTTTTTACGGTGTCCTCGCAGAATCAAATTACACCAAACCAAAAACAGATTGGAAAATCTCCTTTGATATTATTGATACTTGGAAGAAGGATTGGAGTTATTAGGACGTAAAATCCAATCGTTTAAATTTTTCGATTATCATATTGTTATAACCTTCTTTTAAATCCTCGGAGAGAAAACTTAAATCAATAAAAGCATGCCATCTATCCTGTAGTTTTTCAAACTTTTCAAATACGTTTTCAATAGCTTTATCGTTTATGCCACTCGCTTTCATTGCAATTGAAAAATCTTTTCTCTTTATCCTTTTCTTTTTACCATTAAGGTTAAGTGCTAATTCTTCATCATCGCCTTCAATTACTAATTCAGAGGCTACTAAATCATATGCTGGACATAGGTTATAATTTAGATCTGCATTTTTCAGCAAAGAGAAATTTTTAAGATGCATGTCGTTATTGCCTGTTAAAAAACAGAATAATACTAGTTCATAAAAATTGACAATATCAAAACCTGGATTAGTTGAAAAAGCTTTTATTGCTTTTGCTATTTGCTCATGAGATCCTTTGTATTTATGCTCCGTTTGTCTCTCTGTTAATTGGCACATATCTTCCATGTGTAGCTTCTTATTCTTTAATCGATCAACCCTTTTAGTTATGTAAGCTAGTTCTCCTGATTTTAATCTTATCAAAGAGTGTTGTACTGTTTTTATTTTGGATAATTCTGCAAGGTGCATTGTCAAACCTTCAACCTCAGGAAGTTGTTCGTATAGTTCTGTCTGAGGTTTCAATATATATTCCCCCCATAAGCCTACAATTGTAAATCTTTCGACAACTGAATCTCCTGTCATTTTCTTAATGCCTAAGGAAAGTTTGGGTTGAACTCCTGTTACAGTTCTCTGACTTTTGACGACTTTTTCAGCAAGCTCTAACATTTTACTCTGCGTATAATCTATGATTGGCGGTATGGTCTTTCCAAAGAATTTCCTACTACATGATTTATGAAATTCATTACTCACATATTCTTTATCTGATATTTCCTGATAACAAAACAAGCACTTACTCATCGTCCTTTGATTTTAATGGGTGAATTGATACCGCACCAATACAATCTGTGCATGTAACCAATAAGATGCTCATTCTATCTCTTATATCTAGTTTCCAATTCTTTTCAGCAATAGCTAATAGCCAACCTTCAGGGATTAGCCCGTCAAAAAATGGGAACAATATTTTACTTGAATAGGTTGATGCCTTTAGTGGTAGAGTCAAACTGATCGGTTCGGCACCATCATTATTTAGATATTCTTTTTCATAAGTATAATGAAAACCCTCATCGTCTTCAATAAGTATGCCTGCCCAATTTTCGTGCATATAAACTTTAGCTTTCTTCATTACTATCAATTTTTGCGGATTCTACTGGACCCAATTCAAATCCAAACAAATCAAGTACTTGATTTACTTTATCCATTTTGAGCGTTTCTTTACCTCTTTCCAGTTCTCGAATAAATCTAAGTCCAACACCAGATTTTTCAGACATTTCTTTCTGAGTCATTTTCAAAGACTTTCTTTTCAGTCGAACAAATTTATTTAATGATATTTGTTTCATGTTATACCTTTTCGGGTATAAATATACTAAAACAATTGTAAATTATACCCTTTTGGGTATAAAGTTCAATATTTACAACAAAATCATACCCTTTTGGGTATAAATTAGCTTTGTGGAGTTAGGGAATCCCTTTGGGGTATAATACGGATGATTTAGATTGAATTTGATATTAGGACGGCGAGGATCATCTCCGAGTTGGTAGTCTCCCCGCTGTCCGTTGCAATGTATGGATTGAATTGGAACGAGTTTCAGCCCGCTGTGAAGACGTTGCATGCAACGTCTCTACGGATTGCTTCGTTGCAAATTTATCCCCAATCATTGTTCCAATTCATTCCATACATTTCCACTCGCATCGGGCGTAGTTTCGCGAATTTGGGTGCGCTGTCGGTGAGTTCGACCTCCGCGCTTCCTTTGCGCTTTTGATGTAAGGGTGAGGTGATAATTCCTTGTTCCAAAATAGTCGCAGAGCAACGTTCTTATAGTCTATTATTGCCTATATCGCTTTTTAAGAAGTACAATTGTTCGGGACAAGGTAAGGTTTAAATAATAAAACAAACATGTGCCATTTCTCTATCACAAAGAAATGGTACATGCCTACAAATTAATTTGCTACAGGATTATCAAAAGTAAGTGTAGCTTTATCCCAAGGATATGCTAGAGGAGTTTTTTTGGTAATACAAAATAGTGTTGGTCTATTATCTGTAAAATATGAACGTCTTATAAGTATACCTTCAGGGATACTTATATTTCTTTTCGAAATTTCGTTAGAATTTAAAATAGTATTTAACACAAATTCTCTTCTTTTATCCTGTGGCAAATTGTAAAGTTCAGCCAGTAAATCTTGAAACTCTGTTTGTTTTGCAAATTCTACAATGTGTTCAAACTCTTTCATTAGTGCAACCTTTATTTCCTCTTTTGAAAATTTCTTTTTAGGAGACTCCTCATCGTCTAATGTAATGGTAACTAAAGTATCATTATATAGAACAGAGGCACATCCTGTTTCATAACAAACCATTGGTTTGCTGTTCGTAACCTGTGTTTTCGATGTATCAATTGGAATCTCAAAATTTCTAAGGGAGATTCTCATACTATCTGGCACTTTAATACCTTTAGATTTTAAATTTTTTATAGTTGCAAATTCATCAGCCACTTCATATTTATTATCAGTTTCTGCGTTTGTAACCTTATACAACTCATTCAGAAAAGTTTCAGAAGTAGTTGTTTCTATTAATTCATCAACCAAATGGGTTACATAGTCTTTATCGATTATTTGTTTCATTTTGATATAATTTTTAAGTTAAGTTACTCACTAACACCGCAAAGTTGTTTTTAAAGTTATTGGCAGTGTCATTGAGTAACTATCAATTCTATTGAGAAATCATTCCTCAACATTTTAATTCTTGGCTATTTGACTATTCCATCAGTTAATATTTCATCTCCTTCAGCAGACCCAACTGTAGTCCCTGCGCTAGCACAGACGACTATACCCACACTAGCACAGATAGTCCATGTTCTTAAACCTTCTCCATCATAAACTTGGTTTTTACTTGCAGGAACCAACTCTCCTGCTTTTCCTGTAGAAATCTTTAAACCCCTAGTATCCACATTTAATCGTTTAAGTACTACCTGTGGATTTTCCGTAAATTCTTTTGCTAGTTTTTCATCTTGATTAAACTTTGCAAAAGCATCTTTTAGATTTTTTAAATTTTCATTTGGCATAATATATTAATTTTAAAGTTAAAAAAAAATAATTTTTAAAGAAGAAAACTCGCGAAGGAATAGGATAAGATATTTGCCATACCATGTGATATCCATCCTGGTATGATACTACCACCTGCTAGTTTTTCATTTAAATAAACAGAAAAATATGCTGATAACCCAGTAAAAAACATAATGATAGCTAAGAATAAAAAACTTTGTGTTATAGCGGCAAAAATCATTAGGTGTAAAGCTCCAAATAGAAGTGCTTGTAAGAGATTTCCCCAAGAGTATCCTATCCTATTTATCAGCTTTTTAGCGATAAACCCCCTAAAGAATAATTCTTCTGCAAATGAAGTTTTGAATACCGCAGTCATAAGTATTATAAGAACTGTATTTATACTTAGTCCCATATCTTTGAACTTTCCTGTTAAAGTAGATGGCGCAGTAAAAACATCCCTAAATTCATCACTAATTAAAACTAGTAAAACAAATGGGACTAAAAGTATTATACTCCCAAGTAAGGCTAAAAGATTAGCTTTGTTATTGGAGGCTTTTAATCCTAATGAATTGATAAACCCATTTGTCTTTTTTTCTTTAAACAAATAAAACAAAAAAGGAATCATAGAAAAAAGCAATATCTGGAATAAAGTATTAATTATTTCATTTAACATAGTGAGTCATTTCTGATTACACTCATTAATTTTCATGAATGTGGAAGATATTTTATTTAACTCAAGTTTCGCAGATATTACAATTTTTATAATCTATTAATAATCACTGATTTTGTTGTTTCTGCCCCCTACTTCTTCTATTGATAAAAAGCCGAACATCTGACTAAGGAAAAAGTCTTGTCAAAATAAGGATCTCTGTACTCTATACCTACGCACGCCACGCCATTTTGACTATCCTATGTTTCTATTTAAATTGCGTAATTTGAATTAATACAAATTTACTACTTTATAAATTGTGAAGCAAATATTTAACATAACTTCTTTTTTACCTGCAAATTAAATTGTATTTTGACAATGTTTTTTCTGAATATATACCATTCTGTTATAGTTGTGTCACAATGGCAATAATGACTTGACTAAAAGCTATTCATAAGGAACGGCTCATAAATAAGTGTCCAAGTTTGACCGAAACGTCGGACCGTTTATATTTTGGTTTTATTCAAGGTATTTTATGACCTTCGCATTTACATCAAATGCGAAATGACAGACTAGAATGAATGCAATATGTTGAAACGGACAGCGGGGAGCTATGGTTGGGACACAAATCTGAAATTGTCATTTATTATTATTTACTATATGTGTAATTAAATAAAAACAAATGGTTTGAAATATTTCAACATCCATTTCCATGAATATATAAATAATTGATAATCAGAAATCTACCTATTTGTATCCCAACTATAGAGTGGGGAGCCGACTTAAATCGAAGATGACCTTCACCACCCTATTTAACCAATCGTTTAATCCGTCCTCGGTAAAATTGAAAATAACTTCTTTTTGTTTTATCATTCAAAAAAGATGAAAATATTAGCTTTTTAACAAGCTCTAAATTCATTGTCATAGTGGATAATAATTCATTGTAGATTATTTTATTTATCCCTGCTTTTTCTGAAAGAATCTCAAATTGTTTTGAAATTTTTCCTTGAGCAAAATTTCTAGGTAAAAGCCCATCGTCTAGTGCAAAATCACTATCTTCTATATGTATTTTACTATTCAAAAGATCGTAAGCAGGGCTTAATTTAAAATCTCCCATTCCTGTTTCTGTTAATGAGAAATTCTTAAAATGTGCATCTCCGTTCGAAAATAAATAATTGAAGATTATTAGTTTTAAAAGCTTTGGAGCTTCTATTGGATATGCAGGGACATATTTTTTCAGTAATTGAAATAGGTCTAAATAATTACCCAAATACTTGTAATTTTCACCGTGCGTTTGTGGAGTTCTACCAGCAAGTGAGGCAAAATCTTCTTGTGCAATTTTATAACCATCTTCTTTTAAATCAAATCGTTTGGTTAAGTAAGCAGGAGTACCATCCTTAAAAAATATCAATGCATTTTCTGCTGTTTCTATTCCATAAACTTGTTTGGCAATCTGCATTGTAAGGTGTTCGTTGGCTGGCATTTGATCTGGTCGTTTGCCTGCGCTAGGAATTGGTTTTAAAATATAATCACCTTGTTCTCCGTCAGTAATAAGTCTTAGTTTATTTTTATCTAGTAGAACTGAGAATTTCTCCTGTACACCAGAAATAGACATTCTTTTCCGATTTTCTTCAAACAGTTCATCCGTCACTGGGTTTGATGCAGGTGAATCATAAGGCAAAACATGATGTACTTTTTTTCCTTTAAAAACTTTAGATAGGCATGCTCTACTATAGGTCGAATGTCCTTCGGATAATGTACCTGGACAATATTTTATCTCTTCTAAATTCATGCTTAATTTACACTATTTTAACAACTTTTATTGCTCCAATATTATCACTTTTTGCTGTTGTGATTAACAACCCAAAATAATCACTCTTATCTATTCGATTGTATTTGCATACAACTTGCTTATTAGAGCCTTCAGGTAGCATATTATAAAAAAAAGGGAAAAGAAACTCCGAATGATATTCTTGTTTTAGTTTTGGCAAAGTGAGACTAATGGCAGGTTTATTTGTGTCATTCATCCAAGTATTATTATACCGAAATGTAAATGAACCATTGTCATGCTGAATTAGTAAGCCAGCTTCTATATTTTTATATAATATTTTCGCTTGTCTCATCTATTTCAGTTGTTTTAACCCTTAAACAAATCTCCAAGCCTAACACATCTGCAAGTTTCTGAACGGTTTTCAAAGTGGGATTCCCTTTACCACTTTCGAATTGTTTTAAGGTTCTTAAACCAACTCCAGATAGTTTTGCCAAGTCCTCTTGTGTAACTTGTAAATTTTCCCTTCGCTCTTTTATAATATCAATTAATCCTTGGAAGTGCATTATAAGGCTCTTTTTTGTGTAAATATAGTGCTTTCGGTTCAAAAAACAATAAAAAGAGCGTTAAAATGCACTAATTTTTGTTTTTTTGTGGCGCAAGAGATTGGAATCACAAAAGAAACCACCAATTCAATTTATCCGTTCTACTAAAAAATAAACTTCTTTACTTATGAATCGTTTTATTCCACTATTTATTATAAGCTTAAGTATCTTGTTTCTTTTAAGCCAGTGCAAAAAAGATACTTGTAATTCAGCATTAGGTCAAACTTTTCAACTCATTGTGTTTGATACACTCAGCTCTGACGATGAAGGCAATCTTTCCTTGCAATTTGAATGGAATACGCTTGAGGAATTGCCAGATACTTATTTTGCGGATGCGGCTGTAATGCGGTCAGAAAAAGATCGTTTTGGCAATGACTGGATCAATGATCACGAAGACCTTGAGAGTTGGCAGGCAGATGGTATGACATTCACCCTTTTGCTCAAAGCTAGTGCCGTGCCCGAACCTGATATGAAAAATGAAACTCATCTACATTTTCGCTTCCCAGATCGTCAAGATCATATTGATTGCACTCATGGCGGTAGTGGCGACTCTTATTATTTGGATGTTTCTTTTGAACTCCAACAAAATACGGAGAAAGAATTTGAACTTAGTAATTTGACTTGGGAGGAAACTTTCAAGGCAGGTGGTTACTAATGATAAATGCACAAAACACATAATATACGGCAACCCTTGCAACTCTTGCGATTGCCCTACAATAATAACAAAAAAACACCCACAAAGTCCTAAAAACTCTGTGGGTGTTTGTATTTTTTATAATACTATTTTTTAAAAAATTATTTCCTAGTAATATAAACTTCTATCAAATTTCTATTGGCATTTATATCTCTACCTTCCCATTTCATTCTATTTCCAGAGATTCCTTTTTTCTCTAGCTTTCTATAAACGCATCTTGCACGAATGTCATCCAGTCCAATGATTTCTCCTTGGTGATTGTATGTTTCTGGTTCGCCAGTTTGTCTATAACCAATGGTATTTATGTGGAAGTTTGGGTATTCCTTCATCACTTTTGCAATTTCTCCTATTTGCGCACGAGCTTTTGTATTCATTTTTGGAGAATTTAATGGCCAGCTTATAGTTTCCATTATGAATTTCTTAGGTGCTCTTTGATTTGGGTCACTCAAAAAGTCTGCCATCTGATATTCCATAGACCCTTTTTTCAAACCTAATTGAGCACCAGTTTTACCAAGTGCTGCTGGTTCAGGATCTTCTTTTGTCAACTCTTTCTCTCTATCTGCATCCGCTAAATTAGCTGCTGCCTCTTTCGTTGCATCTGCTGCATTTGTCACCGCCTCTTTTGTAGCATCTGCCGCATTTGTCACTGCTTCTTTTGTAGCATCTGCTGCATTAACTGCTGCATCTTTTGCCGCTCCTGCTGTTTCTGTTACCGCTCCAGCGGCAGCGTTGCCTGCATCTTTTGCAACATTTGTTGTTTTAGTCGCTACACCTTTTGCAGCACTGCATCCATCTCTAAAGAACCAAAGTACTGCTGCTGCCAACAAAACTAAAAATAGTAATGGGAATAAAAACTTAAGACAGCCTGAACCGCCTGAATCACCTCCACTGCCAGTAACACCAGCACCTGTTGCACCTGCCGCGCCAGTTACAGTTCCAGCAGCTGCGGCGCCTTTACCAATTGAACCACCACCTTTGGCTCCACCTCCAACAGTATTTCCGCCAGCGGAAGCACCAGTTATCATTCCTGCTGCTGCTACTTTTTTACTTTCGTTTTGTTGTTGCTTTTTAAGGCGTTTTTCTTCAGCTATTCGCTTATCATTTGCAAGACGTTTTTCTTCTGCAAATTTCTTTTCTTCCGCAAGGCGTTTTTCAGTGGCAAGTCGCTTTTCTTCCGCTAATTTCTTTTCATTCGCTAAACGTTTTTCTTCCGCTAGTTTCTTTTCTTCCGCTAAGCGTTTTTCTTCGGCTAGTTTCTTTTCATTCGCTAAGCGTTTTTCTTCCGCTAATTTCTTTTCGCTTGCCAAACGCTTTTCTTCGGCTAGGCGTTTTTCTTCTGCTAATTTCTTTTCCTCTGCTAAACGTTTCTCATCGGCTAACTTCTTTTCTTTTGCTAGACGCTGTTTCTTTTCTTCTGCTAGACGTTTTTCATCAGCCAATTTCTTTTCCTCTGCTAGGCGTTTTTCTTCGGCTTGACGTTTCTCGTTAGCTAATTTCTTTTCTTCGACTAATCGTTTCTCATCGGCAAGTCTTTTCTCATCAGCTAAACGTTTTTCCTCGACTAGTTTTTTTGCTTTAGCTTCTTTATCTCCACCGTCTCCTGTTAACTTATTAACAATTGCTCCGCCGCCAGCAATAACTCCTCCTGCTATCGCCGTTTTCTTTATTGTATCAACTATTCCACCATCTTCAGCACCGTTGCCCTCTGTTCCACTAGTTTCTGTACTGCTTGTCTCTACTGTTTCACTGTTTACTTCTGTACCGCTTGTTGTTTCTGAACCGCTTGTTGTGGTTGTCGTTGTCGTTGTCGTTGTGCTTGTTGTCACCTCTTCAGAACCAGTACTTGCATCTCCTGACATTCCACCACCAGCTATTCCAGCTTGTATTGATCCTCCAAATATATTTATAGAGCGTTGTAATTCTGCTTCACTATCGTAAGCTAAACTGGTTCCTACAATTTGACCATTTCCTGATTTTATATTAAAGTAATATTTACCATCAGGAGATTTTTTCAAATCATAATTGTCTGGATCTCCAGCATTTTTCAATACAGAACTTATGCCATTCTGTGCACCAGATTTAGAAGTATAACCTTCGCTTACCAATATCGGGCGTCCATTATTTTCTAAAAAATGAAAATAGAATTGATTATCATTTGAATTTTGGTACATTTCAACCTTCATATCTTTGAAAGTACCAGTTTGAAGTTTTTTTATATTGGGATTGTTACTAGCTCCTGAAGAAGAAACTGTTGGTGCGCTTGATGTTGCTCCAGCTAGAAATGCTGCTGCACCACCTATTTCTTCTCTTGTTCTAAACATTCTACTGCGCCCAATAACTTGACCATTAGCTGCCTTTAAATTGAAATAATATCGCCCGTCTTTGGCTTCATTTATTTCATAATTATCAGGATTAACGGAGTTCTTTATTACAGACTGAATGCCATTTTCGCAACCGCTTTGAGAAGTATATGCTTCACTGGTTAAAATAACTTGTCCATCTCTACTAAAATTAAAATAGTATTGTTGGTCCTTATCACTTTGATAACCTACAACATCATGTCCATTAAAAGAACCTGTCATAAATTCTTTTGCACCAGAAGATGAAACAGAAGACAACTTTGTTGTTTGACCAGAAAGACTTATAATTTCAATTTCATTTGGAGCTACTGAAAGTAATTTTTTAATAGAAAACTCTCTGGCCCCTGCGCTTGAGAAATTGACACTTGAGCCAATACTTGCGCCACCTTGTGGTTGTATATCAAAATAAAATTTACCATCTTTAGATTGAGCAAGCTTAAAATTGGATTCATTTTGAATACTTGAAAAAACTTGGTTCAAACCAGCTTCACAATCCTTTAGACTTTTATAAGCTTTAGATGTAAAAATATCTGAGCCATCGTTGGATCGTAGGTTAAAGTGATAATCACCACCTTTTTCCTTTTGAAAAAATGAACACTTCATATCTTAGTTATTTAGTTTAGATGTTTTATTGGAGTTACTCAAACAATTATTTAGCTCCATCCTTTAATTTGACGCAAACCTGATTTAGAAGTTACGAAAAAAATACCAATATACTAAACCCTTGTTATTTTCTTTATAAAAAAAATTACAAACACCTGATTTACAATTATTTTTACTTATTAAATATTTAAAATGTTACATTTTCTCAAAAATCATTGCTGCGCCTTGTCCTACTCCAATACACATCGTTGCTAAACCATATTTTACATTTTCTCTCTTTTGCATTTCATGTAATAATGTCGTGCTTATTCTTGCGCCTGAACAACCAAGTGGATGCCCAATCGCAATTGATCCACCATTTACATTTACAATATTTTCATTTAATCCCAAATCTTTCATACAAGCCAATGACTGAGATGCAAACGCTTCATTTAATTCTATTAAATCAATGTCTTTTATTTCTAAACCTGCTCGTTTTAATGCTTTTTGTGTTGCTGGAACGGGTCCTACTCCCATACAATCTGGGTTTACTCCAGCTATTGCCATTGACACAATTCTTGCCATTGGTTTTAAGTTTAATTCTTTTAGCATTTTTTCAGAAACCAATAACAAAGCTGCCGAACCATCATTTATACCAGACGAGTTTGCAGCCGTCACCGATCCATCTTTTTTAAATGCAGGACGCAAACTTGCTAATTTTTCTACTGGTGATAACCTTGGATGTTCGTCTTTGTCAAATTTTATAGGATCGCCTTTTCTTTGTGGAATTAGTACTGGAATAATTTCTTCTCTAAATCTATCTTCGTCATGTGCTGCTTGGTATTTTTCTTGCGTTCTCCTTGCAAATTTATCTTGTGCTTCTCTGGTAATGTTCCACTTCTCAGCCACATTTTCTGCCGTCTCGCCCATTCCATATGGATGGTACAATTCTGAAAGTTTAGGATTGATAAACCTCCACCCAATTGTAGTGTCAAATACTTCTGGGGAACGACTAAATGCAGAAGTTGGTTTATTCATTACATAAGGTGCTCTGCTCATACTTTCTACTCCTCCTGCAATATATACGTCTGCCTCACCCAACATTATTGAGCGCGAGGCATCCATTATTGCTTGCAAGCCTGATGCACATAAACGATTGACCGTTACTCCACCTGTTTCAATTGGCAAACCAGCCAAAAGCAGAGCCATTCTTGCTACATTTCTATTGTCTTCACCAGCTTGATTGGCACAACCCCAAATCACATCTTCTACCAATGATTTATCTATTCTTGGATTGCGTTCCATCAGCGCTTTAATCGCCAAAGCAGATAAATCATCTGGTCTTATTGTACTAAGCGTTCCGCCAAATTTCCCGACTGGTGTTCTTACTGCATCAATTATATAAGCATTTTGTATTTCCATATTTTCTATCTCTATTTTTTAGGTTGGGTTTTATCCCACACACGCAGAGACAAGGCATACCTTGTCTCTACCATTTTTTCAATTTGTAATTTGTAATTAATTGACAACCGTCAATTTCAACGCTCTGTCATTACCTAACTTATCAATGATTACAAAATAAATTCCTGTTTTAATTTCACTGGACAAATTTAACAAATACTCTTTACCATAAAAAGAAGCTTCCTGAATTAATCTTCCATCAATGGTGTATATTTCAAGTTCGTGAAATCCTCCATTTAGGTGATTTATCTCTATTTTATCACTTGCTGGATTTGGAAAAATGCTATAATCGAAAGTGTTAGCGTGTAAAATACCTGAGCCTAAATCCTCTACCTCAAATTCTCTATAAGCTGTGCAAGTAGTAGCTGCATCCGTTACTGTGACATTGTAAAGTCCTGGCTCTAGGTTTTCTATATTTTGACTGGTTTCGCCATTGCTCCAAAGGTATTCATAACTGCTATTATCTTCCTCAAATGTCAACTCAATTGATCCAACTACATTCTCATCAACATTAATGATGCTTCCCTCTATTTTTGGTGAATCAAAAATATTAATGTAATCTTCTTTTCTTATGGTTAATGTTTTCGCGCCATCTGATGCACTTAATTGAACATCATAAACTCCCGCTTTTTCGTATTTAATTACTGGATTTTTTTGTGTACTTGTTGAAGGATTTCCCTCTGGGAATTGCCAAAGAAATAGAATAGGTTCACCAAGTGAAATATTCGAAAATTCTACTTCGATGCTATCACATCCTCTTTCTTGATCTGAACTAAAATCAGGAGATAAGACATTTTCCAAACAAAAACTAACTGTATCTGTTTCTAAAAATTCTCCACCTGTTCCAAGTATAGTTCCGTCTTCTTTAATAACAGTATAGCTACCATCTCCAAAACTTCCACAACAAATACCGTCTCCATACTTATCTCTTATAACAAATTTATAGCAACTAGCAGGAAGACAAAAATCATAAGTACTTAATACTGCTTTTCCCAATCCAAAGACAAAGTAAAGCTGTTCATCATTTTCATCTAGTATCTCGAAGCTAGTTTCGATAGGAAAATCATCGGTTAAAACTTCTACAGAAACCAACTCGCCAGGAACGACCTTCACGGTACTTGAATTTTTATTGTTTTGTAAATTTTGGTCAACTTTTCCATTTACAGTATTCAACCTTGCTTCTATAGTATGAGAACCCAAATCTGTATTTATTTCTGAAAAATCTTCTATCAAAATATCATTACAAGTTCTAATTGTTTTATTAAAATTTAAACTTTCTACCTCTTCACCATCTAAAAAAATTGAAACATCAAAATTTGTAATGGAATCAGTCCCTAAATTATTTATTTCAATGATTGGATTAAAAGTTTCATAACAAACATCTTTGCCATCTTCTACATTTAACAAAGTAATTGAGGCGTCCAAATCACTTGCAGGAGCATTTATTCCATCTAAAACTATTGTTCCTAAACCATTTGGATCTAACCAAGGTTGTAATTTTTGAATTTTATTAACTCCTGTTTCCCAAGCGTGAGTAAATTTCCCAAATGAATCTCCTTCGGTTGGGCTTGAACAAGATGCATCTCCACCAGAAAGATTGCCTATATAATATCCATTTATATCAAAAATTCCACAACCTGAAGACCCGCCTTCTGTTGTGCCATCTTCCCATTCAGATACAAACCAATGTGTGTCTTTTTCTAGTTCGTAAAAATCTTCGCCAATTGGTGCGCCAACTTTGTTAAATGTTAGTTTTTTTATATCTCCACTAGGATGATGAATCACAACTTGATTGCTGTCCACTTCCTCTGCTCTATTCCAACCAGCAAAATATACATCATACTCGACAGGTGGGGCACAACTTAATTCTAAAAGCAAAAAATCTGACTCTGGAAAATAGGCAATCAATTTGGAACCTGAAATCGTTTGATTCAATGGTCCATTGATGTTTTCACATGATGGGCTTTCATAATTGAACATAAAAATCCAAGTTTCTAGTTTTTCTAACTCAGATTCTGTTAGAAATCCGTCAAAGTCTTTATCCAAGCAGTGCAATGAGGTTAAAAAGTATGGACGACCATCATTGTTTGTATTGTTTATCAATGTTCCTGTACACAAACCTGCATTTCCATTTAAAATCATCGCAACCGACCTTTTTACATCTTGGTAAGGATCTCCTTCTACGCAATTCATATTGTTATTGCAAGGTCCCGAATCTCCGAAACCTTTGTATTTTTTGAAAAAATCTTTTATACTGTGCGTTACTGTTGAAATGCTAATTGTGCTTTGCCCTACTACTTCAAATGGTTCATAATATTCTAAGCTAAGCTTTTCACCTTCAATTAAACCTGTAGAAAACTTTCGATATGATTTGTTATTTACATCGGTAAATGCGCCCAATACTTGAGAATGATCTTCATTATACAAAAACAGCTTTCCGCCATTTGGTAGATAAAAATCGTCATAACTTAAATTCAATGACATTGCACCAGCGGAATAGATTTTTAGTCTCCAAACACGATCACCGCTTGAAAGTGTTTCCCAATTACCAGAATTGTCTAGATTTAAGTTTACTTCAAATGTATTTCCATATTTCATCTTTTGATTTTCGCATTTACTACATCCATTAAACTCCTCAACTGCTTTTTGAAGATCAAAAGAAGGCATTTTCACTGTTGAAATTTCAGCAGAAAGCTCATTTTCAAAAGAAAAAGGAATCCCCTCTTCTGCAATCTGTGAAAAACAACATAGTGATGCTTGAATTACGAAAATTAACAAAAACAATATTTTCCTTGCCATAGTACTGTTATTATTCATTAAAGATATAACGAAAATTTTACACCCTATGTTAAAAAATGCTTCAATGATATAATGACTGTCGTTTGACTTAAAGTTTTAATAAAAAAAGAACAGAAGATTGGAGCATTAACAAAGAAAGGGAAGCGCGTAGGATGAATGTGGCGATGGAGGCTCCACCAATCAAGTTGAGGGCAGGCATAAAAATAAAAAACATTGAAATAATCGTATGGACGAGTTGCTATTCGTCGATACGATTGTTTCAATGTTTACGTGGGCAAAACCGTAAAGGATTGCCCTTGCATGTTTGTGTGGACGAATGCGATTCGCCCCTACATTTATTTTTTCATTCTGTTGATTGCTTCCATGTAACTATTAAATTCTTTTTTAACAACGGGTGCTAATAAAAACAATCCTATCATATTGGGAAACAACATGGCGAAAATCATTGCATCAGAAAAACCAATTACCGACCCTAAACTTGCAGAGGCTCCAATCACTACAAAACAACAGAACATAAATTTATATATATATTCTACCATCTTTGACCTTCCAAATAGGTAAGACCAAGCTTGATAGCCGTAGTACGACCAAGAAATCATAGTAGAAAAGGCAAACAAAATTACTGCCATTGTCAATATATATGGGAAGAATGGAATGACTGAAGAGAAAGCAGTTGAAGTCGCTACAACACCATCTGGAACTTCATTTCCATAGGTCATAATTGAACCATCAAAGTTTGTAATTACAATTACCAATGCTGTCATTGTACAAACAACTACCGTATCTATAAAAGGTTCTAGTAATGCCACCAAACCCTCACTTGCTGCATATTTTGTTTTTACTGCTGAGTGAGCAATTGAGGCAGACCCAATACCTGCTTCATTGGAAAATGCCGCTCGCCTGAATCCTTGAATCATTACACCTATAAATCCACCTGTTATACCTTCGGCAGAAAAAGCACCTGACAAGATCGCTCCAAAAGCTTTTGGAATTAATGAGGCGTTCATCGCTAATAAAACAATTGCAGAACCGACATAAACCGCTACCATAAATGGAACAATTTTATCGGTAACCTTTGCTATGCTTTTTATTCCTCCAATAATTACAATCCCAACAAGGACAGCCATTATCAATCCAAATATCCATCCATAACTTCCTGTTATTCCTGTTACTTTGGCAAACATTTGATAAGCTTGATTAGATTGGAACATATTTCCTCCACCAAAAGAGCCACCAATACACATTATCGCAAAAAAGACGGCTAAAATTTTACCAATAAATCCTAGTCCTCTTTCTTCAAGACCTTTGCTCAAATAATACATGGGTCCACCATATACCGTTCCATCTTCTGCAATTTCACGGTATTTCACCCCAAGTGTACACTCCGTAAACTTCGATGCCATTCCGATTAAACCTGCAAAAATCATCCAAAAAGTAGCACCTGGTCCTCCTAGTGATAAAGCCACTGCAACACCTGCAATGTTACCCAATCCTACGGTACCTGAAAGTGCAGCGGTTAATGCTTGGAAATGCGATACTTCACCATCATGTCCTTCTATTCTAATGGTATCTGGATTGTCTCCATCTACAGAAGAAACTGACTTGTCATATAGGTCTGTACTTCCTCCATCTTCCAAATCATCGTACTTTCCTCTAATAATGTTGATAGAGGTTCCGAAATTTCTAAAATTGACAAACTTAAAGTATATGGTAAAATATAAAGCTCCAAGTAATAAAATGATAAGTACTATTGGTACACCAACTCCAGAAATGTTAATGCTGTAGAAAACTGTATCTACAATAGGCTTCGTTACTGTTCCAAACCATTGATCAATTCGTTGATCGATTGAAAGCTCTTGTGTTTGAGCGTTAATTGTTTGAATACCCGACAAAAGAATGGATGCCAAACAAAACAAAATTTTGTTCATAATAATAATGCATTAGTGAATAATCTTAACTTGTCTTCTTGACAAAGGTCTGTAAGTTACATACTTATATGTAAAAGCAAAACTGAAGCCAAATAAGGTGGTTTCTTCCTTAAATTTAAGATTAAATGACTAATGTAATAAGATTTTGAGTAGAAAGTCGCAGATTTGAGGGATTAAATTAAGTTTGGGAATGTTAAAGCAATACAAAATCATCAATTTAATGATGTAAATTGTTGATACTAATAGGCATCTTTACGATGCGCAATAGATTCTATATCAATTTCTCTTCCCTTGTTTTTTTTTGTGTATAAAATCCTATAATCACCAACACGCAAGCGGTGACCTCCTTGGTCGGTAAGCTTTATTATGTCAAGATTTGGTGTTGGAGAATCACTCATTAGTAAACCAATTGCATTAAATACTCTTACATATTCATTCATTGGAAGCTTTTTAAATTGCTTGTATGAAAGTCTTGAAAAAGTAATTTTATACATCTGGAGTTTTAATTAAATCTTTCTCAGGCACTCCCATTTCAATTATTTCTTTTCTAAGGTCTTGAATACTTACACCTTCTTTTTTTTCTGTTGATAATTTTTCAAGTGTCTGAATGTCTTTCAAATCTTCCAAAATTTTTCTAACAATTTCATTATCACTAGCTATATCTAAAACAACATGAGTTGTTTTTCCTGTCTCATTTGTGATGTATGATATACCTGTCATAAAATGATTTTATAAGTAAATATAGTACAATTAATGGGGATTTCTCAAATTTCGTGATTGAGTTCGTGCTCTATCTAAGTAAAGTGGCTAAAGATTCTTTCGACTTTTTTTCTTACTTGAAAATTTTGGACAGTCGCACTTTTTATAGACAGAGCAACTACTTAATGACAAAGATCCTACCAATAATAATGATAAAAGAACTTTGGGCTTAATTAAATATTTCAGCATTCTTTTCGTTTTCTTTTTTTGTAAATTGACTAGTTGATTGACTATTATCTTTTTTGTCAATTTGCGTAAATTCTGGACACATGTCGCATCTTTGTTTTTTGAAAGCAGCGCAGCTGCTTGAAAAAACCAAAACACAAACCATTATTACACTAATTGACCCTTTGATAAAATTTGATTTCATGACCTTGGTTTGAGATAAGTACTTGATTTAAACGAAAAACCACAAAAATAAGTCTTTTTATGAGACTTTTTAACATAAGCATAGTTTAAACTTTGTAATAAAAACCACTATCCATCAAAATACTAATTACCATACTAAATTGGGGACTTGGACACGCCACTCGAATGATTCCACTTATAAATCTTTTGATTGAAAAAGGAGTAGAAGTAGTTTTGGCTAGTGATGGAAGAGCATTGCGATTGCTTGAAAAGGAATATCCGCAACTGGAAATAATCGAACTGGTTTCTTATGATGTGATTTATAGTGAATCCGAAAGCATGTTTGTCTCTATGTCAAAGCAGACACCCAAGTTTTTAAACAACATTCGCAAAGAACACAATCAAATCGCACAAATCATTACTCAAAAAAATATTAATGCTGTAATATCTGATAACCGCTATGGTGCTTGGTCTAACAAAGTCCCTTCTATTTTCATTACGCATCAGGTGTTTATTGCGATACCCAATCATTTACAATTTTTGAATCCTATTGTTCATAAGTTAAACCATCATTTCATCAACAAATACGATCAATGCTGGATTCCTGACTTCTCTGGTCCTGAAAACCTATCTGGAGATTTGTCTCATAAAAAATCATTGCCTGAAAAAAAATTCAAATTTATCGGTCCATTGTCGAGACTCCAACCAAATTTGGATTCTACAGATAACCAAAAGATTTTAATATTACTCTCTGGTCCCGAGCCGCACAGAACACGATTGGAAGAAATATTAACAGCCGAGGCACTAAAAATTGACAATGATGTCGTTATAATTTGTGGAAAAACCAATCAACCAAAATCTATTAAACAACTTCACAACATCAAAAAAGTCAGTTTTGCCACGACTAGTGAAATACAAAAATATTTTGATGAAGCTGCGCTAATTGTTTGTAGAGCAGGTTATAGTAGCATTATGGACTTGGCAGCAACGGGTAAAAAAGCAATACTTATTCCTACTGAAGGTCAGACAGAACAAGAATATTTGGCTAAGCATCTAAAAAAGAATAATGTTTATTACTCGAACAATCAAAATTGTATTAACTTAAAATCTGAAATCCAAAAAGCCAAACTGTACACTGGGTTGCGCCTTGAATTAAAAAATAAAATATTAGAAAAAATCGTTGACGAGTTTCTACAAAACTCTTAATTTTGAACCATAAGTGCCTATGCAAAAATAATCGTCATTTCAGAGAAAGCTATTTTTTCGCTAGGCTAGGCAAAAAATCTCAGCTGGTCCGTCGCACGGTAGCTTGGCTACGGTGATATTTTTTAACTGGTCCGCCAGTGCGGACGCATAGCGGAAAAAGAGACGCTCTGGAGTGTGTCGATTATTTTTGCTTAGGCACTTAAACTAGTCAAGCCCCAAAACTATTAAAGATTTTAACTAGAAAATGATAAATATTGAAAATCTAATAGACTATTTAAATCCTGTCAATATTGACGAAATAATAGATTTAAAAAGGCTGAACATCAATCAATTAGGCAATCAAATTGCCTTTTATTCAAGTCAAAATACTGATTTGACTCAATACAATATTGGTATTCTTGGTGTACAGTCAAATGCTTCAAATAGTTCTTTATCCAATTCAGCAAATAAAGTGCGAAAAGAGCTGTATCAGCTTTTTTCGTGGACGGATAATATGAAGGTCGTTGATCTTGGAAATGTAAATCAGGGCAAAACAGTTAATGATACTTGTGCTGCACTTGAAACCATCCTTCAGGATTTATTAGCTCAAAACCTTTTTTGCATCATTATTGGAGACGATCAAGATTTGAGTTATGTGCAATACAAAGCTTACGAAAATTTAGATAAAAAAATCAATGTTGTTGTTGTGGATGAAAAAATCGACATCGACGATCATTTTGATGTTGCCTCAAGTAATCAATTTTATATTAATAAAATCCTTGCACATAAGCCAAGCCATCTTTTCAATTACTTACAACTTGCCTATCAAAGCTTTTTGGTAAATCCTTATAAGGTTGAACTATTAAGAAAAAAATCGTTTGAATGCTATCGGTTAGGCTATCTATTGGAAGATATGAAAAGGCTAGAGCCTATGTTGCGAAATGCGGACATGCTGTCTTTAGACATTTCTTCTATAAAATATGGTGATGCGCCTGGTCAAAAAAATCATTCGCCAAATGGTTTCTCTGCACCTGATATGTGTAGAATTGGAAGATATGCTGGATTGAGTGATACACTCTCAAGTTTCGGTTTTTATGAATACTTAGTAGACAATGATACAAAAGGGTTAACAGCTCAAGTTATTGCGCAGTGCATTTGGTACTTTATCGGCGGATACTATGAACGAAATACAGAAGATCCAACTCTTTACAATTCCGACAATATTAGATACAATGTCAGCATTACTGACAAAGGCGAGGAAATCGTTTTTCATAAAAGCAAAAGAACAGGTCGTTGGTGGATGCAAGTTCCTTTGGTTCACAGTGAAGATCAGCCTTATGTTTTAGTGCCTTGCACAGAGGAAGAATACAAAATAGCTTGTAAACGGGAAATTCCAGATCGTTGGTTGCAGGCTTTGATGAAGTATTCGCAGTAGGCAAGAACACTTTCTTCGTCGCTGGCAGCCTTCGAGTATTCGCCCTTTTCGGGCGAACCTCAGGCTGCGGACGGTTTGAAGTTGTCATTCCGCAATTTTTCGTAACGTAACGAAGGAAAATATGCGGAATCCCCTTGCGACTAAGTGTACTCTGTATCGGTTGGGAAGCCTATATAACTCCTCATAACTCCCCCAAATAGGACTATTATTCAATCTTATACATATTCTAACTCTTTTAATTTAATATCGTATTTTTTTAATTTTGTTTGAATGATTTTTATATTTTTTGACCATATTTTTGCTTTTTTTCAGCTTCATCCATTGGTTTATAGGCTTCTTTTTTACTAAGCATATGATAAACAATTACAGAGTGCATTTAAGATTTCACCAAAGATCCAAAAGAAGTTTTTAAGAGAGTTGATGAAATATTATGAGTTATAGACCATTTTTGCTTGGTTTCTATAGGTTGGTTATCGACGTACTCTAATCTATATTCGAAGCTTTCATAATTATAGATTTCTACATAATTATAAAATTTAAATGTATTTAAATCAACCATTTCATAGTTATTACTCAAATACTCGTCTACATTTAATAATACCTTGGAATTGTTTATGGTTATTATAAAATAACAATCATCTATATTCGCTTTTATTTTTAAATTGTTTTCATCAAAATCTATTGATAAAGATTTGTTCTGTCGGTTAAAATTAGATGTATCTATAAATAGGTTGTCCATTAATGGGCTATTGGAACAATACTTTTTAATCTGGCTTTCAACAAATTTATTAGTACATTTCACTTTCACATATAGAGAGTTTAACAAACTTAAATCTAATTCCTTTAATACAAGCAATTCTTGCTGAGCTGCTTGTTTACCCTCTTCAGTACCAAAATTATCACAAAACATATTGTCAAAATCCATTCGGTTTATAATACTATTTAGTTCATTATATTTGGTTTTCTTTGCTTGCATATTACCATTACTTGCCCAAATATCTTTTTGGTTAATCTTAAGTAATTCCTTACAGTCAATTTCAAACATGACTGGTAGAAGACATTTTGGATAATCCATACCTACCCATCTGTCATAGAATTTGCTGTTAGTATCTTGAATGCCAAAGTCCTCATTATAAAATTGATTTGGGGTTAACGGTCTAAAATAAAACCTTGCAAATTTATGAGGGTCTGTTTTAGACTTGTATACAGTTCCTGCAATGTTATTTATTTGTTCGGCGGTATTACGAGATTTTATCTTACCTTCATTTATTATTTTTATTGCATTACTAAGATGTGTATAATGATATACTTTACCAGCCCATCTATTACCAGATTGACTCAGTTTTTTTACTAATTTCAATATCGGGTTTTCATTAAGATAAGTTTCAATTCTTTTATAAACTACCCTGTTTTTTTTGGCTTGGAAATTATCAGAAAGTTCAATCCAGTCCCAATACTTAGCATACTTGTCAAGAATTTGTTCTGTTATATGTTTATAATTAGCACTTAAAACACTCCAATCCCAATAATACTTAAATTCTTCTAACATTTCATTATTCAATGAATCTAACACATCGTTTCTTCTTGTAAGAATTTTCCAATTTAATTTTTCTCTAAAATCTATAATTAAATTAGTTGGAATGTATTTAGAGAGTAATGTTTTGTGAATTTTGTGTGAAAATTTAGAGATTATATCTTTGGTAAGTATTCCTGGTAGCTTATCAATTAATATTTCCCAATCCCAATAATTTTCATACTTCTCTAATAAAGTTATCCCTTCCTCACCTTTTTTTGAAGTGAGTTTTTCAATGTCCAATTCCTCATTATTAGTTATATTTTTCCAATTTAATCTGCCTTCTGATTTATTAAATAGTAAATTTAATGTTGTGTAATTTATATGCAATTTGTTTTTCGATGAAACACTATACCAATCTATATTTTCTCTGTTAGATAATAATCGTATTAATTTTTCATCAAAAACCAAGTTATCACTATAGTTATCAGCAATTTTTTCCCAATTCCATTCTGCATCCTTATTTGAAAAAACAAGATCATTCGTAAGAAATGGTTTATCTGAAAAATATTCCCAATCCCACTGAGGTGCATCAACAGGTCTTTGATCAATTAATTTGTTAAATAGTTCGTTATTAAATTTTAAATCCGCACGATGACTTAACAGTTTGAAATCCCAGTCTTTTTGAGCTAGCTCTATCAACATCTCATTTGAGAGTTTTGTACCATTATAACCTGAAAGATGTTGCCAATTTAAATTGGCATCTTTATAAAGTTTTATAAACTTCTTACTATATATAGCATCGTTTCTTGAAGTAAGCCCTTTTAGAAAATCGTTTTCTTTTTTATAAAACTTAACTTGTTTTAAATTTAGAAAGTGTAGATTATCTTCAACTTTATCCTCTAAAAAGTTTTTACTATTTGCACCTATTTTAATCCAATCCCATTTTTTTCTAAATCGATTAAGAATTCTATAATATGATGTAATTTCAGAATATTCACTTAACACACTCCAATCAAAAACAAATTCAAAATTTTCTAAAAATTGAACAGTTTCACTTTTCCATTGATTGCGATTTGTATATCTTATATTATTATACTTAAGAAGCTCCGCAAAATGTTTATTTTGTGTTAATAGAGTATTATTAAAATAATATTCTTCTTTGTAAAGAAATTCATCATTAAACCTATCTTTCATTAAATCAGGAGAAGAAGATATAACATCCCAACTCCATTTGAATTTATTATGCTTAGAATTTTTATTTTCTATTTGCTCATTGATGCTGTCCCATAAAAAATTCACGTCAACCTTTCTCGTTAACGCTTCCCAGGCTTCTTCTTGTTTCTCTATATTCTGATAGTTAATGTAATCAACTAATTTTTCTATGGTCGATGTTTTTGATAAAAAATTCTTTTTAAAATATTTTTTAATTATAATAGGCCAATTCAGATAGTAGCCTATTGATTCAAATTTAATTTTCCAATCTTTCCAACTTTTTTTATCTATATCATACATTTTGTTCTCAGATATATAATCCCAATCCCAGATTTCAAGAGAACTCGTGTTCATTATTTTAAATAATGAACAGATTTGGTTCAATTGGATTGAAAATGATTCTATATTTTCAGGAGTTGACTTGTTTTTTATTGTTTGAAACAAATCAGATAACCAGTGAATATTGTTTTCTGCTTCGATCCTAGTTGAATTTTGCAAGAGCCTTATAAAGTCCCAATTTTCTACATTAATTTGAGATTCGTCTTTGTATAACTCAATAAAGCTACCTATTGAGAGATTTTGATTTAATAATTCAATTACACTACCTGATAGTCTTTCAGTATTTATAAAAAAGGAAGTGAAATTTTTTACAAGAAAATCACTCTCAAAAGGAATATTTTCGATACCCTCGGGAACTTCATAGGCTTTTAGAAATTCTATATTATTCACTATTTCTTTACGAGAATATAATACTTTTTTATCCCATTTAAAAGACCTGAAAGTATTAACAGTTGTAATTGATGCAGTTAGTGAGGCATTGTATAATCCTCCATCTGTCAATAAATTATGTTGATAGCTTCTAAAAATATCATCCGTCCAAATTAAATGGGGATTGGCTTCAAATCCTGAAATGTTTTTTTCTCCCCATTGAATCAATTGGTTTTGCTCATAAAAATCAATATAATTTAAGGTTAAAGGAACTTTTTGTTTATTTATTTTATAATTACTTGTTCTCAGGTCCTTTATTATTAGTTCTATATTTGAATACTCTTTAATTTCATTAAGTGATTTATTTTCCAACAAACTTTCAAAAAAACGGTTAATTCTTAAAAAGGGTGCAGTATTAAAAATCTGGTAATTATCAGCCAAATAATCAATCCCATAACCTGAGTAAATATAATCTATGTTCCAATTGAGATTTGGATATTTTAGTATCAATTTTTTACATAATTCAGATTTTTCAGATTGTAACAATGAGAGATTGAGGGGAAAGTTGACAATGTTTTTCTCTACAAAATCATCAGAAATCAACTTTGTAACATCAGTCCAATCTTCTATACTTAAATTTTCCTTGTTCAGCGTTATAAATTCTTCTAAATCATTAGATGTTTTAGCTAAATTTTGAATAACTATTGGAATGCTCCAATTCAAAAGTGGGTTATTTAATATATATTCGCTATCAAATCTTTCTGATAATACTTCCCAAATTCCAAATTCATTAAATAATGATATATGCTCCTTAACTTTCTCAATTGGGCAGTAAATAGATGTATATTTTGATACCTGATAAATATTAATTTCAGAATTAAATAGGACTTTAATAATATAATCATCGCTCCAATTTATTCTGTCAGAAAACTGTTCGAATAATATTTTCCACTCAATGTGTTTATGATAAGTTAATATTAAATTTGAACCTATAAGTTTGTCTGTCTTTCTAAGCAAATAAAGCCATTCACTTTTTAGTTTTAAAAAAACATTTTTATCAAAATTCTTTTTTCTGTTTAGCTCACTTGTTAAACTCTTAAAAACATAATCATTTAATGCTATACTAATAGTACTTGGCATAAATGTTAGCAAATTACAATAAAGTGATATAGTTTTTTCAACTCCTTGTTCTTGGGGCTTATCTTCTATAAAATCTATTTTAAAATTTGTTTGTGATGAATTTTCAATATTAAACCAAAGTTTTTCTAAATTATCACTTTGTTCATTGGAAAATATAGAGTCTAATTCATATGGCTCTTTTAAATCTTTATTCTTTGAAATACTAGGCTCTAGACCTATTCTATAAAATGGGAAAAAACCAGCTTCAAACTCATCATAGTCAAATAAAAGAAACTTGTAAAGATTGGCGGTTCCTTCAAAAAATTTATATTTTTTATTATTCAATATACCTTCACTTCCCCATTTTGTTAAAGTAATAAAAGTATCATTAAATTTAAGGAGATGAAACTCCTCTAACTCTGTAAGGAAGGCTTTGAATATATTTATTTCTGCCAGGTCTTTAGTAAAAATAATATCGCCCGAAACTTTAAGATTTTTCATAGCAAAACCTAAAAGCATTCCCAATCTAGCAAATTCAATTGATTTTAAACCATTCTCATTTAAGTCGCCTAATTCATTGATCAAATTACAAATTATAGCATCCCTTTCAGTAAATTCAAATTCCTCCCTATATTTTATACCAAATTCATATTGTGTGAATAGCCAATCAGTCTTATGACTCAAAAGGTAGTTATTGCTCATATTTCAGTTGATTCAAGTATTTTTGCATTTGGCAAAGATTCAATTACTTTTAACAGATTTACATATATTTCTTTCTGCTGGAAATGTTCTTTGTTACCCACAATAATTAAAAGCTTCTTAGCTCTGGATAACGCTACATTTAATCTATTGGGAAGTTCTGCAAATCCCAAATCTTTTTGGTTACTAAATTTGTCATACTGATTTATAGATGCTGCCAATTTATTGCTTCTAACAGTTGAAACAATTAATATATTCCTTTCCATACCTTGAAACTTATCTACCGTAGAAACACGTATTGGTATATTAGAAAATTCAAAGTTGAGTTCACTTAATAACTTTAATTGGGCTCCATAAAAAGAAATGATTCCAATTTGTTTCTCCTCAAGTTTGTGCCATTGATCTAAGTAAGTTTTATAGGAGGCTGATTGTTCTAATTTTGTAAGTATGTTTTTTATTACGTTTACTTCACCAATATTACAACGAGAGACGCCTATTTTAACCTCAGGAGTATCACAATTTATCCATATAATATGATTTTCAGGGCTTATTAAGTTATCAATTTGTAACTGATGCATTCGACTAGCTGGATGTGTGATATCTTCTAAGTTCAGCAAATCTTCTGGGATGCCACATTCTAAACCACTATCTTCCATATAAAATTGTTTTATGGCTTCATTTATATCTGGATGCATTCTGTATTGTTCATTAAATGATGTTTTCATCTCATCATTTAAATATTTGTATATTTTCTCAAATTGAGATAACTCAAAATCTTTGGGATTGTTCTTTATCGTCTTTATTAATTTATCAATTTTCTTATTCTGACTTTTGTCAGTCTTAGATTTCAAGGCATTTAAATCATCAATAAATTCGTTACTATTTAGCATGGGTGGCAACTGTCTATGATCACCAATAACAATTGCTTTTTTTGCATAGACTAATGGCAAGGCTAATTCTGCTGGAGTAGCTTTACTTGACTCGTCTTGAATTACTAAGTCGAATTCAATTTTTGTTTTACGTAATTCTTTTTTAATATTCTTTAATTGTGACTTATAAATTAAATCATCATCTACTGAATCGTTTTCCAACTCCTCAATAAGATTTTTGTAGTCGTTATACTTATTGAAATTATCAGTATCATATATTTTCAAATAATTCCAAAAGAAACTTGTAAAAGGAAAAATTTCAAATTTATCACCATTTTCCTTAGTTATAACTTTCGTATTAGTTTTACCAATCGAACTACAGGTAGCACCTATTACATTAACATTATTAAGATATGCATCATAAAATTTTTGATTGTCTTTTTGTTGATTTTGTAATAACAAATTTTTCCACCTATCAGTTAGTTCATTAATTATAGTTGATTGTTCTGTTTGTCCAGCATACTTTATGACTCTCGCCTTCCATTTTTGCAAAGAACACTTTTTTGTATCTTCATCATTGTTATTTTTTAACCAGTTTTCAAACGTCTCAAATGAAAATTGTCTTCCTTCTTTATCCAATTTAAGGTTTTTACCAAAACGAATAGGTTTAATTAAGTTATGTTGTGGGCTACTGAGTTTAGTCAATGCATTATCAACTGCTAAGTTTGTCTCGGATGTTACCAATATTTTATAATCTTTTGTTGTTTTATTTTGACAAATATGTTGCCAAGTTATTTCAGAAATAGCTGTTGATTTTCCAGTACCTGGTGGACCTTGAATTAAATAAAAATCTTTTGCATTTAATGAACCTAAAATTGCTGCTTTCTGTTTTTCATTGAGCCTTTTATTAAGAAGACTCAAATCTTCAATCTTAAAATTGATTTTAGGTAACGGTTTTCTTACATTCCTTTTTCCAGTTGTTCTGGTAATTTGTTTTCTAGGTTTTCTTTTTGATTGTTCCGATACTGGAAGATGTATTGGACCTAAAACTTTTGGACCTTCTAATTTAGGAGTCGGTACTCTTAAACTATTTGTTTCAGATATTTTTTTGGGGTGGTCAATACCTTTATAATGACTTTTATGTCTTGGGCGATCTGGCTTACTTTTTTTATTTGAAGTTTTAGAACTTAGGTCTATTTTACCAAGAACCATTGGTACTTCAAGATTTACATCAATCTTTAAGTTAAAGTCTTTGAGCAAAAGATTGTACATTTCTGTAGTAATACGAGTTGTGGGCTTTGCTTCTACTTCAAAACCTTCATTCCGTAAATGCTTTACAACAATCTCTATTTCAAGATTGAGTTCTCGTGCAACTTTAGCTAAACGTGTTCCTTTATTTATCTTTTCGGGCATTTTATTGTAGTCTTAGAATTTTTGCAATGTTAGGATTTACACACGATTTTTTAGGATTGTTTCCAAAAACCTTTTCAATTGTATCTTTTAATCTGGTAATTTTGTCAGTTTCCCCCTTCAAATCTCCATAGATCAGTAATAAATTTAGTAATTCGCTTTTGTCCACATTATCATTTATCACTATTTTAAGAAATGGGTAATTTGATCTTTGTAAGACACCTATGACCTTATCTTCTGACATCACACCTTCCCCAAAATGTTTCCTTATCCTGCGTTCCTCATTTTTATCTATTTCTTTATACTTAAAATCAAAATAATATTTGCTCGTTTCTATATCTACTTCTGGTAATTTCCAAATAAAATCTTTTGAGTTGTTCTGGCTAAATTTTATTAGCCTATCCCGTAAAATGATTATATCTTCTTCATTTTCATAAGTGATTCCAAAAGATAATGACTTATTATTTCTAGAAATTTTACATCTCACGCTAGGGAAAGATTCTTCAAGATTTTTTTTCAATGTTACCAGAGGAGATGTATATTCTAGCTTAACTTTAAATTTGTGCTCTTTTCCTTTGTAATCAAAAATAACATTATCTATTTGCATTAGCTGATTATAGTAAGAATCAAAATCTTCAAGACTGTTCAAGTCAAAGGCTATTGTTCTTTTGTTATAATTAATAGTAAATTCATTTAGGTCTAATTCTTGAAACTTCTTTTCCAATAAGTCTGTAAAGAAATATTCCTGCAAATTGAATTTTGATGCATGTTGTACTTTTACATTCTTTGAACCAAAAATCTTCTCGAAGTATCTTTTAAACAAACATTTATTTAACAGATAATCTTTTCCCCATTTATAGTCGTCAGGAGAGGTTGCTCGATAAGGTCTAAATAAAAACAAGAAAACACCATCGGTTATATGGTTATCAATATAATAAAAATCTTCGTTTTCATTAATATTGAAGTGATCTACTTTAACTGCTATTGTATGGTTAACAAGTTTGAAACCAAATTCAGTTAAAATAGAATCTTCAAATTTTTTAATATGTGAGCAATTGAATACAGTGAAAAATCTTTCATCAATATTGAATTTTTGATAATTTCCGATAGAGTTTTTTATACAAAAACTCCTCAATTTTTCAAATACATCTTCTTTAGGTTTTAGTCTTAAAATACAACCAATTTGCTTAATCTTTACATTCTCATCTTGCTTATTTATTGAGTTAATTTGCTGCTGTGTTAACAATGCAACATTATCATTCACATTGGACAAGAAGTTAACCAATGCCTCATCATTCGAAATCTTAACAGAGCCTGATACTACTGCTCTATCATCAAAATATAAATGATTATTTAATCCTTCAGATAAAAGTTTATTTAAACCACTTTCATTAAAAGAGAGACTTGTAGGTTTTTCAATATACCCTTGGTCCAAATCTATTTCTTCAATAGAAACATTTGGAAATGCACCATCTAAAAGCTTTTTAGCCTCTATTTCATAATCTTGAATACTTACTTTAGCTTCTAGAACTCCCCTGTTAAGGGTTTGAGAATTCTTCTCTATTTTAATAGGTCTTTTTGCTTCCTCAAGTATTAAATTTTGAGCATTAATATATGCCTCCCAAATCTCATAATCTTCCATATAGTTATGCTTTATAAAACCTTAAAACTAATAAAGGTATTAATAATTTCAAATCTGCTTTACGAAATGATCGAGATTTGTCCGAAAAACACAAAACGGAGTATTTAAACTTTACCAGTGCTATTAAAATATTACAAAATGCCAAATTGGTTTTTGATAAAAATGATAAAAAGAAACTTTTGGAAAAACTTCAAGTGTTTTTACAAAAACATCCTGTAAAGGTTTTGAATTGGTTTAATAAACAGATTCAAGTATTGGAATGTTCTCATTGAGAGAGGCATATGCTTAAAATACTGTTAAACCTCCACCTCCTAAATTCTCCAACCATAAAAAAAACCGTATCTTTCCATTAAAAAAGATGACCCACACCTTTCTAACGCTCTTTCTACTATTTTTCTATACTCTTTCTTTTGCTCAAAACAGCACGCTCAGCATCAAACAAATTATGAAGGGAGACGACTTTGTTGGTCATTTACCCGAAGATCATTTCTGGTCAGATGATGGTTCTAAAATCTATTTTGATTGGAACCCTAATAATAGCGATATGGATTCGCTTTATTATTTCTCTTTGGAAAATAAAAAAATAGAGAAAGTTGGCGATGAGGAACTTAAACTTACATTGCGTCCTTTGGGCAAAAGCAATTACAATCAAGATCGAAGTAAAAAGATTTATAACAAGGACGGTGATATTTTCATTCAAGACCTTTCCGATAATTCGACTTTCCAATTAACCACTACAAATGAAGGTGAAAGCAATCCCAAATTTATAAACCAAGCTATTCAAGTTGTGTTCACACAAAAAGATAATTTGTTTGTAATGGATTTAGAAATAGCCGCCATTAAACAAATAACAAATTTTAAAAAAGGTTATAAAAAATCTGATGTCCATATAAAAAATGACTTACAACAATTTCTTGCTGATGAGGAGTTGGAATTAATGGATTTTCTAAAACGCAAAAAGGAAAAAAGCGATAAATACAAAAAGCTAAATGAGTTAAAAAAAGAGGATAAAAAACCAAAATTGTATTATTATGAAGACAATAAAATCTCCGCTATTGAATTAAATCCAAATCAAAAATTCGTTACTTTTCAACTTGAAGATAAAAATGAAAATGCCAAAGAAACTCACGTTCCAAAATATGTAAATGAAACTGGATACACCAAAGATTTACCCGCAAGATCTAATGTGGGAAGAGAAAGCTCTAAATTTGAATTAGGCATTTATGATATAGAAAAAGACACCACCTTCCTTTTTTCAACAGAAGATTTACCTGGCATTTACGATCATCCTGAATTTGCGAAAAGTGAGTACGATGAAGATGATGCAAAAGAAACCTACATTTCCAAACCAAAATGGTCGGCAAATGGAAAACATGCAATCACCATCGTTCATTCTGAAGACAACAAAGACCGTTGGATCGTGTTATTGGATTGCGAAAGTGGAAAATTAAAATCATTGGATCACCAACACAACGAGGCTTGGATTGGCGGTCCTGGTATTTCACAATGGTATGGATATGTGTCCTCTAAAAATTGGGGCTGGCTACCTGATAATAAAACAATTTGGTTCCAATCGCAAGAAAGTGGCTGGTCGCATCTTTATAGTTTAAATGTAGAGACTGGCAAGAAGAAGCAACTAACCAAAGGAAAATATGAAGTCTTCAAACCTCAAATTTCTAAGGATGGGCAGCACTGGTATTTTACAGCAAGTATAGAGAATACTTCTGAAAGACATTTTTATAAAATGCCAATTAAAGGAGGAAAAACAATAAAAATCACCACCTTAGAAGGAAACAACGATGTTCAATTATCTCCTGATGAAAAATATTTAGCAATCCGTCACTCTTACTCTAGCAAACCTTGGGAACTCTATTTTCAGAAAAATGAACCAGATGCAAATGCAGAACAAATTACTTTTTCTCTTACTGAAGATTTTAAAAAATACCAATGGAGAATACCCGAACTTGTTGATATAAAAACAAGCGATGGGAAATCGGTAAAAGCTAGATTGTATCAACCAGAAAAAAAAGAACAAAACGGTCCTGCTGTCGTATTTGTTCATGGAGCAGGCTACTTGCAAAACGCTCATAAATGGTGGAGTAGTTATTATCGAGAATATATGTTTCACAATTTTTTGGTAGACAATGGCTATACCGTACTAGACATTGATTACCGTGGCAGTGCGGGATACGGCTCCGAATGGCGAACAGATGTCTATCGTCATTTAGGTGGAAAAGACTTGGACGATCATGTGGATGCTGCAAAATATTTGGTAGATGAATTGAATATTGATCCTGATAAAATTGGTATTTATGGAGGCTCTTATGGAGGATTTATGGTTTTAATGGCACTTTTTAACAGCCCTGAAACTTTTGCTTGTGGTGCTGCGCTTAGAACCGTTACAGATTGGGCACATTACAATCATCTTTACACCTCAAACCGTCTCAATATTCCACATTTGGACAGTACGGCTTATCGTCAAAGTTCGCCGATATACTTTGCTGAAGGATTAGAAAAACCATTGCTAATTTGTCACGGCATGATCGATATGAATGTGCATTATCAAGATGTGGTGCGATTGTCGCAACGCCTTATTGAACTGGGAAAAGAAGACTGGGAATTGGCAGTCTACCCACTTGAAGGGCACAGCTTCACCGAACCCGAAAGCTGGACTGATGAATATACGCGAATCTTCAAGCTTTTCCAAAGGCACCTAAAATAAAGAAATTAGTACGGGCAGCCCTTGCGGATGCCCACACATCATAGCTGAAAAGAAAAATTGTACAGGCAGCCCTTGCGACTGCCCAATATATAAATAAGAAGAAAAAAGTACACGGGCTGCCCTTTCTTACGACTGCCCGTATATTCTATACAATAAAGAAAAGCAGATAATGAATAACAAATCAATTTATGTGGCATCCGAAATCGGCAAGCTTAAAAGACTATTAGTTCACAGTCCAGATGGAGGTATTGGCAAGATAATTCCAACTAAATTTAAAGATTGGTTGTATGATGATACAGTTCAATTAAGTAAAATGCAAGAAGAGTATGATGAATACATAAAAATACTACTCTACTTTTTAGACCCTGATAAAATCAAGGAAGTCAATGATTGGCAAAAAAAGAATATTGGAAGTAGAGATATATTAATGCCTAATAAAGATGAATATTTTTCATCAAATGCAGTAGTTGAAATTCAAGAATTACTTACTAAAATTTTGAAAAACAAAGATATTAAATCCAGATTAGTATCTGCAGTTTGTTCCATTGAAAGCTGTACATTACCGATCGAGCGAAAACTTAATGAATTATCACCTCGCAACCTAAGTAAGACAATAATTACAGGCATCTTGAAGATTGAAGGTAAAAAAGAATTCATCTTTCCACCATTACCAAATTTAGTATTTACACGAGATATTGGAATTACTATTAAAGACCACATTCTTCTTAGTAAAACTGCAAAGGTTGCTCGGAAAAGAGAATCTATTTTAGCTAAATACATTTCTTATTTTGAATTGTTTATAGATAATCAAGATAGGGTAATTGAGATTTCAGAAGATAGTGATTTTTTCTTGGAAGATTTAGAGAATCAAAAAAACAAAGTAGTAACTATTGAAGGAGGGGATGTTATGATGATTAGTCCGCACCATTTAATAGTTGGTTGCAGTGCAAGAACCTCTCCAAGTGCCATTGATAAAATTATTCACAAAGTATTTAGCATCAACTCTCTGGAGATAGAATACATCTCAATAATTAAAATTAAGGAGGCAAGGTCTCAGATGCATATTGATACTATTTTCACTCAAGTATCAAAAGAAAATTGGGTTATTGACCCTAAACTTTCAGAACGATTAAAACTTGAGATGGATATGCAAAAAAAGAATTATTCAGAATTATTAAGAACAGGGAAAGAGGAATTTAAGCATGAAGAAGTTCAAATATTTCAATTTTACAAGCAAAAAAATGCTGTATACGATCCAAGACAAAACTATATTCATAAAGAATCTTCAAAACTGAAAGGTATGGAAGATTTTTTGACCTCAATTAGTGTTAATGATTTTGGTGTGAAGGAATCAAGTGTTAATATCGTTTACAGTGGTGATAATGAATTTCCATATTCAGCAAGAGAGCAATGGACTGATTCATGTAATTTACTTGCTTTAAAAGATGGCGTAGTTATTGGATATGACCGAAACGAAAAAACAGCCAAGGCTTTTGAAAAAAAGCTCAATTATACTGTTATAACTGCTAGTGAATTGATAAAAGCTTTTGAAAATGGAGATAAAAAACCTGAGGAAATATCAAAAACATTAATTCTTTTGTCATCATCTGAATTATCAAGAGCAAGAGGTGGATCGCATTGTATGAGTATGCCTTTACTTAGAGAAGAGGTGATTATAAATGCATAGAATATAAAAAACAAAAATGAATAACATCAATTTCAGATCAGCAATAGTAAAGGACTTGCCAATTTTATATGAATTTGAACAAGGAATTATAACTACTGAACGCCCTTTTGACCCTACTTTGAAATCTGGGCATATCAACTATTATGATATTAATGAAATGATTGAATCAGCTGATGCAGAGGTTATGGTGGCTTTAATAAATGATGAAATTATTGCTTCTGCTTATGCAAAATCTATGAAAGCAAAACCTTATTTGAAATTTGAGCACTATGCATATTTAGGATTTATGTTTGTAAAACCAGAACATCGTGGCAAAGGAATCAGTCAAAAAGTTATAGAAAAACTAGTGATTTGGGTAAAGTCAAAAAACTTTACAGATTTGCGTTTAGAAGTATACAATGACAACCTTAGTGCTATTAAAGCTTATGAAAAATTTGGCTTTAAAAAACATATGGTAGAAATGAGAATCGAAATCGAATAAAAAAGCTACTTTTAATGTTAATACGACGTTATTTAAATGTTAATATTTCTGATTTTGTGAAAATAAAAGAAGGATAAACCTTAAAAACAACTTTTGACTTAAAAAATCGAATCTTATATGATTAAACTTTATACTCTAGCTATAGTCTTAATACTCATTGGGTTTTCCAATGTTTTTGGACCGACTAACCTTTCAGCTCAAGAAAGCGACATTGTGATCAATGAGCTAATGGCATCAAATGATACCATTGTTGCCGATGAAGAGGGCGAATACGATGACTGGATAGAAATTTACAACAAAAGCAATGCTACTATTGACATAAGCGGCTATTTTTTGACTGATAAATTAGACAACTTAGATAAATGGGAATTGCCTGAAGGAAGCATTCTTGAAGCCGATAGCTATTTGATTGTTTGGGCAGATGAGGACAGCAGTCAGGGACCACTTCATGCTAATTTTAAACTATCTGCAGCTGGTGAAATACTGTTGTTGCTAGATCCAGATTTCAACGTTTTAGATGAGGTTGCTTTTGGTGCTCAAATGACTGATACAAGCTATGCTCGATCTCCAAATGGCACAGGTAATTTTGTTGAACAAGCTGCTACTTTTGCAGCCAATAATGATACACCAGTAGGAATTGAATTGTTTGCAATCTCAGCAATCAACAGTTTTAATGTATTTCCAAATCCAGCAAAAAACACAATCAACATACAAAGCTCTCCAACCAAATTGACTCCTATATGGATTATCAATCCGCACGGAAAAAAAGTTTGGGAGGGTCGAACCAATGGAGATTTGCAAATCAATATTTCGGATTGGGCAAAAGGGATTTATTTGATTCAGTCAAATGGTTTTACTCAAAAACTGATTGTTACGGAATAGCAAAGTTTATAACTTGATATATAAGTACCTAAGGCGAGGAAAAATTTCCTCGCCTTTTTTACTATCTTTGGTTAATGTCAAACCAAAGCATCGCTAAAAAAACCTACGACCTCAAAACCGCTACTTCCTTTGTAATAGCAAGTATGATCGGCGTTGGCGTTTTCACTTCTTTGGGTTATCAAGTTCAAAGTACAGATACCGTTTTCTCCATTATGCTACTTTGGACCCTGGGAGGAATCGCTGCCTTTACTGGAGCAATGAGCTATGTGGCACTGGCAATGGTACTCCCAAGATCAGGAGGTGAATATCATTATTTGAGTAAAATTTATGGTCCTGCTCTCGGTTACATCACAGGTTTACTAACAGTCATTGTGGGTTTTTCTGCACCAATTGCTGCCAGTGCAATGGCACTCGATAGTTATGCTGGAAATTTATGCTCTTTTTCCATTGGTTCCTATCCACTTTGGGGTGTATCTTGTATTTTATTGGTATCTATCATTCATTTATTAGATGTAAAAAAGGGAGGTGATTTCAACTTCATTTTTACCGCAATCAAAGTCGTTTTAATCATTGCATTTATTTCTATCGGATTGTTTTTTGCCGATCATCAAACACTTGACATCATTCCATCTTCTAAAGATTTGGGCTTAATTATGAGTAGTGGTTTTGGAGTTTCTCTCGTTTATGTAACTTATTCCTATACAGGTTGGAATGCAGCTGTTTATGTTTTAGATGAAATTAAAAAACCTAAACGCAATGTTCCGTTGGCAATTTTGGCGGGAACCAGCATTGTTACCATTATTTATATTTTGATAAATTTTGTTTTTCTCTACACCACCCCAATGGAGGAGATCGCTGGGAAAATTGATGTGGCTGATATTGCAGGTCAAAGAATATTTGGACCAACAGGAGCAAAACTTGTCAGCGGCTTGATTGCTTTTGGTTTAATTTCTACCATAAGTTCTATGGTTGTTTCTGCTTCTAGGGTAATTAAGCGAATGGGAGAAGATTACAAATTGCTAAATATTTTTACAAAAACCTCTAAAAACAATGTGCCTTATTTCTCATTGATTTTCATTGCTGGCTTGGCACTTTTATTCATCCTAACCTTTACATTTGAAGCGGTTATTGAGTTTGCAGGATTCATTTTAAGCTTCTTTGGATTGTTTACTGTATTGGGCTTGTTCATTTTGAAAAAAAGAAATCCAGCGTTAGAATTGCCTTTTGGAAAATGGTTTTTCCCCATCGTTCCAGCCATCTATCTTCTTATAAAATTAATGATTATCACCTATTTGATTGCAGATGATCCAAACAGAATTTGGCATGCAATTGTAGTCTTCGGCGGAGCTTATTGCTTGTATTTATTTAATAGGTTTTTAGAAAAAGGAAAGGCGAGTTGAGAAATGCTTTAATAAAAATGCGAGAGTAAATGCTGCTTTTTTGTGGTTATTGGAATATTGAAGTGTAATTTTGTTGCGTTTTTTTAATCTCAGCGAGGTTACAGTATGTTAGTAAGGGAAGTGCGGAGGATAAACTTAACGACGGAGAGGCTAAATTTGCGAAAATACGCCCGATGCGAGTGGAAATGTATGGAATGAATTGGAACAGATGATTGGGGAAAAATTTGCCACAAAGCAATCCGTAGAGACACGATTCATCGCGTCTCCACAGCGGGCTGAAACCCGTTCCAATTCATTCCATACATTGCAGCGGACAGCGGGGAGACTACCTAATCGAAGAGGATTCTCGCCGTCCTTATTAAAAAATTTTGTACGCCGATTTGTCATTAATAAAACAAATTAAATGATAGATAAACAATTACCCAGTCAATTGATAATCAGACAACTAGATCAGAATTATTCTAAAATGCAAATTCTTGGCATATATTTAGTATTTTAGTAAGAACTAATAACTAAATGAGTGGGTTTTAAATCGTTGATTAAACATGCATTCAAACTAAACATATTCAATATGAAACAAAAATTTTTACTTAGTATTTTTCTGCTCTTCAGCTTTGTAGTCATTCAGGCTCAACATGTTGTTAAAGGAAAAATAACAGATGCCAATGATGAGGTTTTGATTGGCGTAAATGTGGTTGAAAAAGGAAAGACCGATAATGGCACTGTCACAAATCTTGACGGTAAGTTTGAGCTAGAAGTTGCATCGCCTAATGCCATTTTACTTCTAAGCTATATTGGTTACGAAAATCAAGAAATCAGCCTTGATGGGCGCTCTTTGTTAAATGCAATCTTACAAGATGGTTTGACTTTGGGTGAAGTACAAGTTGTTGGATCAAGAAATCAAAACAGGTCTGCAACCAATTCTCCTGTGGCAATAGATATGATTGACATTGCTGAGATAGCAAACCAAACGGGTAAGGTTGAAATCAATCAGATGCTTCAATACGCAGCACCTTCTTTTAATGCAACCAAACAGTCAGGTTCTGATGGAGCGGATCACGTTGATCCAGCTTCTTTGAGAGGTTTAGGTCCAGATCAAACTTTGGTTTTAGTAAATGGAAAAAGAAGACATCAGTCTTCTTTGGTAAATGTATTTGGAACGAGAGGAAGAGGAAATTCTGGAACAGATTTAAATGCCATTCCTGCTTCTGCAATCAAAAGAATTGAAGTTTTAAGAGATGGAGCTTCTGCACAGTATGGGTCTGATGCCATTGCTGGGGTTATCAATATTGTTCTAAAGGATAAAACAGATGGTGTATCTGGTGGAATTACTTATGGTGGTTACAGCACTGCCGTTGGAGCGGGTTTTGAAGATGAATATGGTGATGCCTTATTCAATGTAGATGGAAAACAAAGAGTGCTTGACCCTGACGATAATGGCAACCCTGGTGAAGCTGCTTTTGATGGGCTTACTACTAAAGTCGATTTAAACTATGGTGCTGCTTTGGGCGACAAAGGTGGTTTTGTAAATTTCACTAGTGAATATTTAACTAAACAAAGAACGCTTAGACCTGGGTTTAGCTGGAGAAAAGGATACGGCTCTGCTGCTGTTGACCAGTTTCAGTTTATGGTTAATGGAGCGATGCCTTTAGCAGAAAATACGGAACTTTATGTCTTTGGTGGAATTGGTGATAGAGACACTGATGCTTTTGCTTTTTCAAGAGGCGCACCTGGTGAGGATGGTGATTCAAGAGCGGTACCTAGCTTGTACCCAAATGGATTTACACCGAGAATTACTTCTGTTATCAAAGATAATTCGGTAACTGCTGGTGTAAGACATGAGTTGCAAAATGGATGGAGAGCAGATTTCAGTCATTCTTATGGCTCTAATAATTTCCACTATTTTACTAAAGGTTCTAACAATGCTTCTATGGGAGCAGCATCTCCTACAGATTTTGATGCAGGTGGTCACAGTTTAGGGATGAATGTAACTGGAATGGATTTTTCTAAATACTTTGAAGATGTTTTATCTGGATTAAATATCGCTTTTGGTACGGAATATAGATCTGAAAATTTCAAAATATTTGCTGGTGAAACAGCTTCTTATGCTACTTATGATACTCAGGGCATTCCAATTACCAATCCAGCTACTCAAACTCCTTTCCTCAATGAATTTGGACAACAACCTTCTGGTGGTTCTCAAGGATTCCCAGGTTATAGCCCAGATAATGAAGTGGATAGAAACAGATCAAACATTGGTTTTTATGGAGATGTAGAACTTAATGTTACTGATGATTTATTGGCAGCTGGTGCCGTGAGATATGAAAATTATAGTGATTTTGGAAATACTCTTAACTATAAATTAGCAGCTAGATACAGTATTTTTGACGGACTTTCTGCAAGAGCTTCTGTTTCTTCTGGATTTAGAGCGCCTTCTTTGGCACAAATTCACTACAATTTAATTTTCAATAACATTATTGCTGGTAGATCTGAAAGAACTTTATTGGCATCCAATACAAGTACTGTAGCGAAACAGTTTGGCATTGAATCTTTAACAGAAGAAAAAGCGAACAACCTTGCTGCGGGAATCACATTTAAGAAATTTGGTTTTACTGCAACAGTCGATTATTACAATATAACAGTGGATGACAGAATTGTTTTGACTGATGTTTTTGATGCAAGTGACTTAGGTGTTGGTGCGGATGCTGCACAATTTTTCACAAACGGTATTGATACTAAAACAACTGGGTTCGATGTCGTTTTATCTTACAAACTTAACTTAGACAATACTACTGGAAACTCTGTTAATATTGGAATTGCTGGAAACATCAATAATACTGAAATAGTAAACATCAACAATGGTGATCTAAATAAATTTACTTTCTTTGGACCTTTCTCTCAAGCTTATGTTGAAGCAGCTGCTCCTGATTACAAAATTGGGGTAAATTTAGGAACGAGCTTGGGACCTCTTGATGTACAAGTAAACTATACGCAATTTAGTGAAGTTACTTTGCAAGATTTCCAATGGGTAGACTCTCCAGCTACTAATCAAGAAGAAGCAGATGCTCTCTTCGAAGTAGCTTCTGATGTTTACGATGCTGCTGGTACATTAGATGCAAGTGTTAGCTATCAAATCAATGATAACTTTAGACTAACTGTTGGTGGAAACAACTTGCTAAACACTTACCCGACAGCTCAGTTTGATGGCTGGACGGATCAGGGTGGTTTCAATGATTCTGTTCAAATGGGATCTGATGGAATGTACTTATTTGGTAGAATAGGTTTTAGTTTTTAGTAAAATTTTATTTTTAAACAACCAATCAGGTTTCCACACAATTTGGAACCTGATTTTTTTTATGCTATGATTAAATATTACACAACCATACTTCTCACTGTATTTACTTTCTTAACTGCTTCGGCACAAGAACAAACTGTTGGCTTATTTATTTACGAGGACAATGCCTTTAACGGATATGCTCTAATGAGCAATAATGAAACCACTTACCTAATTGATAATTGTGGATTGGTTGTGAATACTTGGCAAAGTAATTACAAAACTGGTCATGGTATTTATATATTAAAAAATGGAGATTTATTAAGAGCTGGAAGATTAGAAGGCAACTTTGCGGCGGGAGGCGTTGGTGGCATTTTTGAAATCTTTGATTGGGAAGGCAATTTAAAATGGTCTTACACCATCGCAACAGAATCGGAACACGCTCATCATGATTTAGCTCCTTTGCCTAATGGTAATTTTCTATGTACTGTTTGGGAAAAACACAGCGAAGCTGAAGCAAAAGAAAAAGGCAGAAAGTACAATGGTGATATGTGGTCTACAAAAATATATGAACTTAAGCCCATCGGCAACAACCAAGTTGAAGTTGTTTGGGAATGGTCTGCCTGGGATCATTTAATTCAAGATCATGATTCCTCAAAAAACAATTATGGTATAATTGCAAATAATCCTGAAAAAATTGACATCAATTACCTTGATGCTGACCTACTTTCTTTTGGCAACTGGATGCACTGCAACGCCATTGATTACAATGAAGAGTTTGACCAAATTGTCATAAGCAGTAGATTTTTAAGTGAAATTTATGTGATAGATCACAGCACTACCAAAACGGAAGCAGCAAGTGGCACAGGCGGAAAATATGGCAAAGGTGGTGATCTACTCTATCGTTACGGCAACCCACAAGTATATGACAATGGCGATGAAAATGACCGAGAATTACGTGGACAACACGACATAAGATGGATACCCGCAGAGCATAAATTCGGTGGACATTTCAGTGTATTTAACAATGAGTTCATTGCTGGACAACAATCGCGTGTTCAAATTTTTAGAAACCCAGCAGATGAAAATGGGTTTTACAATTTCGATCAAGATTTGGGATTTGGAAATGACAGTATTTTATATTCTTACACCAATTCAAATTTGCACTCTGATATTCTTTCTAGTGTTCAATCTCTTCCTAATGACAACTTGCTAATTCTTGAAGGAAGAAGCGGTCTTGCATTTGAAATAGATGAAAATGAAAACATTGTTTGGGAATATGTATTTCCAGTAAACCGAAACGGTGGTCCTGGAATACAAGGTGGAACTCCCCAATTCAACTTCATATTTAAATGCAACAAATACAGCCCTGATTACGAAGGATTCTTTGGCAAAGAACTCATTGGAACTGAACCTATTGAATTATCACCAATATCCAATGATTGTTCCTACAGCTCCATTGATGAAAAAACATTGGGCATTGACCTTGTAAACTCTTTGGTTCAGTCTACCCTTTTTATCAACATTGATATTGATACCCCAGCTCCATATCATCTGCAATTATTTAACACCAATCAACAATTGGTTTATAAAACTTCATTAAACGAAGGGCAAAACAGCATTTCACTAGACAATCTAAACAAAGGTTTTTACATTGCATTTATTTCATCAAATAAAAATCCAATATTGATTGAAAAATTGATTAAAAATTAGTCCTTGAAGCTCGCACATCTAATGAATTTAAAAAAAGCGCAGGCTAGTCAAAGTCAAACCTCTCAATAGCCATAACTGAAACTTGCGCTCCTATTGCCAATGAAGAAGTTGCAGCAGGACTTGGTGCATTTAATATATGTATAGAATTGCGATTTTGGATAAATAAATAATCGTCAAAAACCTGTCCAGATGGTGGCAATGCCAAAGCTCGCACCCCTACCCGACCCTTTTTTATATCTTCCATTTGCAAAGATGGAATCAAGCCTTGTAAATTTTTTAGAAAAGCATTTTTCGAAATAGATCGCCATTGCTCTACCATTCCAAACTTCAGATTTTTACTTGCCAATTTCAAAAACCCACCATAAGTCACCGAAGACAAAGTATCTTTTAAATTAAAAGCAGACCGACTGTACCCTTCTCTACTAAATGCAAATACTGCATTGGGTCCGCATTCGATAGAACCATCTGTCATTCTCGTAAAATGAACACCTAAAAATGGAAAAGCTGGATTGGGAATCGGGTAAATCAAATGCTTGACTTTCTCTTTATTAATCAATTCATAATACTCGCCTCGAAAACCAACGATCTTCATTTTAGGATCTAACTGGTCTTTTTTAGCCAATCGATCACTTTGCGCACCTCCACAAACTATCAGATATTTTGTTTTAAAATTTCCCTTTTTTGTTTGAATCAATGTATGTTCTTGCTCTTTTTCAAGCCCTGTTACTTCTGCATCCATTAAAATTTTTCCGCCATTCGCTTCAAACAGTTTTGCATGTTGTCTTGCCACAGCTCGGTAATCTACAATACCAGCACAAGGAACCCAAATCGCCTTTATTCCTTTACAGTAAGGCTCTATTTCTCTAATTTTTTCAGGACCAATAATTTCAATCCCTTCAGTTTCGTTGGCAATTCCATTTGAAAAAATTTTATCCAAATAAGGCAATTCACTTTCTTTGGTAGCCACAACAATTTTACCACAAACATCATGCGGTACCTTGTATTTTTTTACATAGTCAATCAGCTCCAATCGTCCCTTTTTGCAATTGGTCGCCCGAAGTGATCCAGGTTTATAATAAAGCCCAGAATGAATGACACCTGAATTATGACCCGTTTGGTGAAATGCCAATTCCTTCTCCTTCTCCAACAAAAGCATCCGCACCCGTTTGACTCCCAATTTCTCCGAAAGTTTAAAAGCAGTTGCCAAACCTACAATCCCTCCACCAATTATCGTTATGTCGTATGTTTTTGAATCCATTTTTTTCTCAAGTTTCCCAGATCGAAATTTTCTAAATTATTAATAAGATTTTTTAATATTAGAATCCCTCCTCCCATTCTTGCATTCAAGCATTTAGGCATTCTCGCATTCATTTTTCAAGCAACTTCCAATTTGAGTATCCAAAAATTTCTTTTCCTCCGTTTAAGTTTTTTTCTAGGCTTGTTAAAATTTTGTATTTGGTTTTTTCGTGTTTCATCTTTGGGCGGTTCACCGTGTAATCATCCGAATAATTGAGTTGATCTGCCCAATGAAAATCTTTGATTTTTTCATCCATCACTTTTGGGTGCGTCTCTTTAAACACTTCCATTTTTTTCATTGGACCATAATCAAAATAATCTGGCTGATCGGCATACATTTTTTCGACATTTTCTTTTCCTGTATGGGTTGTATTGAACACTTTAGATTTGGACTGCATCAGCTTCGGAGGGCGCACCCAACCATAATGATAAACACTAGCTTCCACTTTGGCAACACTTAAATGTCGGGTACCTTCTCTTTGTCGATAGTGCAAACCATCAAAGTTGGGAATGTGTCTAAACGATTGTGCAGAGATGTAAGAATGAATATCAGGGTCATTTCGAACAATCCGTATTTCATTTTGATACCAGCCATGCCCCCAAACATAATGGTCGTAATCACCATAAAAATGAAGGTAGTCAAACAAAAGCCCTTCCACACTTTTATCTTTTGACAGTTCTTTACAGCGAGCTACAATTGCAGGTAAATATTTTTCGTGAATCACTTCATCGCCTTGCAAATAAAAAAGCCAATCCCCTGTACAATGAGATTTGGCAATGTCTGTTTGGTGAGCATGTTCGGTTCCATTGGGAAATTTTTCTATATCCCAAACCGTATCAATTATCTTTATCTTGGAAGATCCAATGCTTTCGATGGCTTCACGACTTTTATCATCCTCGCTACAATCGCCCAGTGCTACAACAAATTCATCCACTATTGATAAAATGCTTTCTATGGATTCTTTTATTGGATAGTATAATTTCACTCCATCTCTTACGAATGTAAAACCACTAATTTTCATTTTGTATTTTTTTAATAAACCCAATTATTAAGTCCTGAACTTCTTTTGGTTTTTCTTCGTGGGGAAGCAATGAGGCATTTTTTATTGCGTGAAATTCACAGTTGCTATTAAACTGTTCAATCATCTGTTTTCCAATTTCTATTGGAAATGTTTTATCGTCCTCTCCCCAAATAAGCATGGTATTTGCCTTTATATTTTTATGAGTATGCTTAAACTCATCTATCACTTTCCAATCTATCCCTTTTAGATATTTGAATGCACCAATCGTTTTATCTTTTGATTTTAATATCGGTTGTAGATATGGGTCTAAATTTTCTTTATTGGCAAACATTTTTTTATCAGTGTAAGCTTCTCTAAAACCCATTGGAGATTTAACAAACCAGTCATACTTCAATGCAGTTCGTATAAAAAATGGGACCAATGGCAACAGTCCAACCGATTGGTAAAATGGTATCCAGGGTGGTCGATGATTGGGTATTTCTGTATTTATCAATATCAAATCTTCAATCATTTGCGCTTGCTCAATTGCAATGATTCTTGCAACAGTCGCCCCTGAATTGTGTGCAATGATGCTACATTTTTTAACTCCCTTTTGTTTTAATAATTCAGTTATATAATTGGCTTGAGCTGTGCTGCTAAAATCTGCATTTTTTGACCATTGACTGTCTCCAAGACCTGGCAAATCTAACAAAGTACATCGAAATTCTTTTGACAATGCTGGCAGTATTTTTCTCCAAGTATAACCATGTGTTGGAAATCCATGAATTAAAACTATGTCTTTTCCTTTTCCATATTGTCGCAGTCCTATCGAAACGTCTTTGATTTTGACAGATTCTACTTCAACATTTTTGTATAATTTTTCTTCTGTCATTTTTTGTTTTGTGATTTGGGCAACCGTGAAATTGTAACCATACGATTTGGGCAACCGCAAGGATTGCCCCCACAGCAACCGCAAGGGTTTTTACCCCTACGAAATTCGGCTCCAATCAATTTTTTTGTTGCCTTTGTGGGATGATAAATATTTTTTCAATGCTTGGTGTTCAGGCTTTTCTAAATTGGTGTCTTGCTCTAAAATTTGTGCGGCGGCTTCTCTGGCTCTCACCAAAATTTCTTGGTCTTTTACAACATCCGCCATGTGAAAACCGAATGTTCCACTTTGTTGGGTTCCTGTAATCATTCCTGGTCCACGCAATTTCAAATCTACTTCTGCAATCTTAAAACCGTCGTTGGTGTCAACCATCGTTTTCAATCGCTGCCTTCCATCTGTAGATAATTTATATCCTGTCAATAAAATACAGAAAGATTGCTCGCTACCCCTCCCCACTCTTCCGCGCAATTGGTGTAATTGGGAAAGTCCAAATCGTTCTGCACTTTCTATTACCATTACAGAGGCATTCGGCACATCTACGCCAACTTCAATAACTGTAGTCGCTACTAAAATATCCGTCTCTTTGTCTTTAAATCGTTGCATTTCCATATCCTTGTCTGAAGAATGCATTTGACCATGTACAATACTGATTCTAAAATCGGGTGGCGGAAATGCTCTGGTAATGCTCTCATATCCTGCCATTAAGTTGTTATAATTGAAATGCTCAGATTCTTCTATCAACGGATAAACAACATAAATTTGCCTTCCAAGCTTAATCTGTTCTTTCATAAAACCGAAAATACGCAAACGGTCTTTTTCATAACGATGTGCCGTGATGATTGCCTTTCTACCTGGTGGCAATTCATCTATTACAGAAACATCCAAATCACCGTATAGTGTCATTGCCAAAGTTCTTGGAATTGGAGTTGCTGTCATCACCAAAACATGCGGTGGTCGCTCATTTTTCAACCACAATTTTGAACGTTGCTCTACCCCAAAACGATGCTGCTCATCTATGACTACCATTCCCAATTCTTTGAAAGCTACTTGCTTTTCTATCAATGCGTGGGTTCCTATTAAAATATGGATGAAGCCGAGTTGAATTCCATCCAAAATTATTTTTCTTTTTTTTCCTTTTACACTTCCAGTCAACAATTCAACATTTATTCCTAAACCTTCTACCATTTTACTGATGCCTTCAAAATGTTGCTGTGCTAAAATTTCTGTTGGAGCCATTAGACAGCCTTGAAAGCCATTGTCAAGTGCCATTAAAATTGCCATCAATCCGACAATCGTTTTACCACTTCCAACATCTCCTTGTAGTAGGCGATTCATCTGAGCACCCGTCTTAGTATCTCTCCGAATTTCTTTGATGACCCTTTTTTGTGCACCCGTTAATTCAAAAGGCAATTTTTTGTAGAAACCATTAAACAAATCTCCTACCGCTCCAAAAATATAACCTGCAAATTTTTTACGAATGTGCTTTACCTTTAAGAGCTTCATTTGAAAACAGAAAAACTCTTCGAATTTAATTCGATCTTGAGCCTTTACAATTGCTGCTTCATCTGTTGGTAAATGAATGTTTAAAAATGCTTGATACCTGTCCATCAACTTTTCCGCCTCCAATAATTTTGGTGGAAAAATTTCTGGTATATCTTTCGCTTCAATTTTTTCAAATAAAGTTCTTATTATTTTTCCAAGTCCTTTACTGTCTAAATTTTTAGGCTTTAATTTTTCTGTACTACCATAAACAGGCATCCACCTATTTGTTAATTTTATCGGTCCTACAATAGGTTCTACTTCAGGGTGCGCCATATTAGCCTTGCCTCTAAAAAAGGTTGGTTTTCCAAAAACCAAATACTCTTGATTTAATTGTAAATAATTTTGAAAATACTGAACTCCCTTAAACCAAATCAATTCAAGATAACCTGAGGTATCGGCAAAGTTGGCGACCAATCTTCTTTTCCTAGCATCTCCTATAACCTGAACATTCGTTACTTTACCGCGTAATTGAATAAACTGACTGTCTTCTGAGATTTCATTTATAAGTGTCACTTTTGTTTTATCAATATACCTGAATGGATAATGTTGAAACATATCTTCAAAAGTTTCAATCATCAATTCTTTTGCAAGTGCTTCAGCTTTTGCAGGTCCTACGCCTTTTATGTAAGTTACAGGAGTATGTAATAAATTTTTATCCATTTATTCTAAATTGGTGGTTCTATAAATTCAAAAGCATTTCACTTTCTATATTCACTTTCCATTATGCCAAGTTATAAATAATTATTTTATTTCTATAGAATGAGTACAGTTTGCTGTATAACACTCAAGTTTTGCTGGCTCATGGAGGAATTTAGTGGAAAAGCTCTTGGCTTTTAGCTCTTGACTTTTGGCCTTTGGCTCTTGGCCTTTGGCTCTTGGCCTTTGGCTCTTGGCCTTTGGCTCTTGGCCTTTGGCTCTTGGCTCTTGGCCTTTGGCTCTTGGCCTTTGGCTCTTGGCCTTTGGCTCTTGGCCTTTGGCTCTTGGCCTTTGGCTCTTGGTCTTTGGCTCTTGGCCTTTGGCTCTTGGCCTTTGGCTCTTGGCAAAAAAAATTATATGCTTTTTCAACCTCAGAGAGGTTGCAGTATGCTAGCAAGGGAAGCGTGGAGGATGAACATCCCGACAGCGCAGCTAAATTTGCGAAAATACGCCCGATGAACCGTGTTCCCAAACAAGAAAAAGGTTATTTATTTTCATATTTTTTGATACTTTAAATGATATTCTTTATCGAATGGAATTCCTGATTTGATAACAGCAAAAAACTGTTTGACCA
>Ga0209187_1000222_pt1 | contig 122775 bp, 103 predicted proteins | sample BantaG_FD_187430 | JGI IMG/M metagenome (GOLD analysis project Ga0209187, IMG submission 187430) | Marine algal microbial communities from Bantry Bay, Ireland - BantryBay_4 metaG (SPAdes) (version 2) | ecosystem: Host-associated > Algae > Red algae > Unclassified | place: Bantry Bay, Ireland...
CGGAGTTTTTACTGGATTGAGCCTAGTCACTCTAGGTGAGATCCAGGAAAAATGAGTACAGCCCCTTAGATGCTGCTATAGAAGCAGCGAAGCGGTTCTGGGCCGGAATTTTATGCAACACTAGGGTCTAGCCTAGATGAACGATTCGCATCGTTGCGGTGAGCCGTACACATGCGCACCGCCATAGTAGGCTTGTATCTTGTCTTCCTCGAGCAAGGTAACGACTGAGGCATTGGCACATAGCGGCACGTTTTCGAATTGCGCACTGTTAAGTGAGGCTACGCGTACTTCCTTTTCGCGTCCGTCAATCAGACGATCGGCCAAATCGCCTTCAGTGGTTGTGGCTCGTGCTTTCCTTCTTAGTTTCATGTACATCATGGGTAACAGTACAGTCTTGCCTGAATCGAGCGCTACCTGATAGTAGCGAGGCAACATCTCCATCCGATCAACCATGATGTCAGTAATTTTGCCAACGAGCTCGCCATCACAAGCACGAACATCCATACCATGAGGGTCGGAAGACTTTTTGGCAACGAAGAATTCATCGTCTGGCAAGCTGGACAATGGCACTATGCGAGGTTCACCTTCGGTGATCAAATCCGGGCGATCCGCACGCTCTGCCCACGCCCCGGCACCCAGGCCATCGATCATCGCATCGCCATCAGGCACCAGAGGCGCGCCTGGCCACGGGCCCAGTGGTGTGGCATTGAGCTCTCGATGATCGTCATTTTTACCGCTTGGCAGTTGTATTGATTCGCCATTGAGCAGCTCGTAGGTTTTTGGCTCAGGCACTTTGTGATCGGTACTGGGAGCGCCTCGATCATTCTCGTGATAACGCAATGGAAACCCTTCACGTCGGCTTTCCCTGTTCAGGTACAGAACCAGAAAAACAAAGAACAGCCAGAACAGATATAAAACTAGCTGGGCGACGTCTATGTACTGAGTGATATAACCAACTTCCATTATCCCGTCTCCTGATCAGTTGGGAAACTCGGCAAGACCAAATTGCCGAGAAGGTGAATGTGAATGAGCGACCAATGATGTGAGTGGTCCGAGTGCCGCCAGAGCGACGAACAACAATATTATTTCCAGGTGATATACGACGCTATAACCCACTGCCGGACTTCTTAGTGCATCACCAAGTACACCGTTGACAGCCATACTGGTTGTGACATCACGGATAAATCCGCCAAGTGCAATACCGACACCAGCAGCCGTTGCCTGTGCAGCACCCCATGCCCCTAGTGACAGACCCGTGTGTTCTTCGTCGACCATGGTCATCGCCAGCATCAATGTGCTGATCGCAAACAGACCTGCGCCAAAACCGATAAGCGCCGTGCCTAGTCTGAAAAGGGCAGCTGAATGCAGCGGATCGGCAAATATAATCATGGAGAATGCAACGATGCCTATGAGAATACCCATGGCGGCAAGTCGGGTAGGGTGGGCACCGTTTTTGAGTCGCCAGGCTGCCAACACGAACGCTACTAAAGAGCCGCCTGCGAGAATGGCTGTCAGAACTGTGGTAGCACTGACACTAAGATTCAGAATTTGTGCGCCATAGGGTTCAAGCAGAATGTCCTGCATACTGAAGCCTGCAGTACCCAGAACCACGGCTACCAGAAATCTCTTACCTTTTGCAGCCCTGAGGTAGCTTTGCCAGGCAACGCCGAACGCGGGTCGGTTTTGCTGATTACGATCAGGGCGGCGTGATTCCTGTTTCCACAATGCAATACAATTGAACACCATGGTCAGTATCGCCGCGCCTTGAATGACCTGAATAAGTTTAATTTGACTAAAGTTGTTTAGCAGTCCGCCAAACACCAGTGCGCTGACAAGCATGCCCAGCAACAGCACGACGTATAACAGTGCAACAACCTGTGGGCGTTTATCCTTTGGTGCTACATCGGTTGCCAGCGCAAGTCCTGCTGTCTGACTGGTGTGAAGACCTAGTCCAACGAGTAGAAAGGCCAGTGCCGCAGCAGTACGTGCAACCCACTCAGGGGCATTGCCATCGCCCGATAGTAGTAGAAGCGCAAATGGCATGATGGCAAGGCCGCCAAATTGCAACAGACTGCCCATCCATAAATAAGGCACTCGTCGCCAGCCTATCGCAGATCTGTGATGATCAGAGCGATGCCCGATCAACGCTCTGAACGGTGCGAACAACATAGGCAGGGCAACCATGGTTGCGACCAGCCACGCTGGTACGCTCAACTCGACAATCATGACTCTGTTGAGTGTGCCATTGAGAAGTACAAGTGCCATACCACAAGACACCTGAAACATTGACAGGCGTAATATGCGGCTCCACGGTAGCGTCTCACTGGCAGCATCAGCAAAGGGCATTGCCCGATAAAGCAGCGCCGAGAATTGCGCTTTTCGCTGATTGGCCATCGCCTTGGCCGACTCACGTCGTGCGTTGGCGTCTGGCTGTTTTGCCTGTGAAGCCGATTGATTCACGGGCAGGCAAGCTCCATGGCCTGCGACTTGTAGAACGGTGTATTGACGCGTTGGGTCTGACAGACCTCAGTCCCGCCTGGCAATTCGCTGGAAATCAGTTTGCGAAGAACGGATTCCTTGATCGGCTCAATGGCAGGAGATCGATCGGCTCTCGGGAATAGCTTACCCGCACTTTTCATGATCATCAGAGCCGGTGAGCGCGGTGCAAAGGTAAATAGTATTCGCGAACCAGCACCTGTTGTATTCAATTGCAACTGAGATAATGCATCTACGATATCTTTAGCCTCGTAGTGAATCAGCGAATCGATGGCGATGACATAGTCAAAGTGATTTTTCGCAGCGCCCAGCATGTCGCCTGCCTGAAAATGGATGTTTGCGGCAAGCTCTGTTGGCGTCCGGCCCTGAGCAAGTTCGACAAGCCCTGGTGAAAGATCAATGCCGGTAACCATCGCACCGCGGCGTGCACAGGCAATCGAAAACGCACCAGTGCCACAGCCTGCATCAAGCACCTGTTTGCCGGTGAGATCGTCGGGAAGCCAGGAGAGCAATAGATCAAACATTTCTGCACGGCCAGCTCTCACGGTTTGTCTGATTCTGGAAACTGGTGCATCCGAGGTCAATTGTTCCCAGGCGTGCTTTGCCGTGCGGTCAAAGTAGGTCTTTAACTGCTGACGCCTGTCCAGATAGGTGTTGCGTTGCATGATGAAGAGGTTCAGTTAGCCGATGCTGTCAGATCAGTCAAAGCCAAGCAGGTCGAAGATGTCACGATCTTGCATGGATACCGCTTCAATCGGGTCACATCCTGCATACAGCATGGCAGCCAACCGCAGGTATTCGTTTTGCACCGCCTCAAGCTCGGGTGAGTATTCCATTTCGAACAAGGTTGATTTTTTCAGCCGACTACGACGAATAACATCCAGATCAGGGAAATGCGCTACCGTCTTCATGCCGGTTTGCTCATTGAATCTTTCGATCTGGTCTGTGCCCGCGCTACGGTTAGCAATGACGCCTGCCATTCTGACATCGTAATTTTTGGCTTTGGCGCTGATAGCCTGCACAATGCGATTCATGGCAAAAATGGAATCAAAATCGTTAGCGGCAACAATCAACGCACGATCTGCATGCTGTAAAGGTGCAGCAAACCCACCACAGACAACATCACCCAGAACATCGAAAATAACGACGTCAGTGTCTTCAAGCAGGTGATGCTCCTTGAGCAACTTGACGGTCTGTCCTACTACGTAACCACCGCAGCCTGTTCCTGCGGGGGGGCCACCTGCTTCAACGCACATGACGCCATTGTAGCCTTCGTACACATAGTCATCGGGTGTCAGTTCTTCAGTATGAAAATCTGCTTCTGCCAACACATCGATAACCGTGGGCATCAATTTTTTGGTCAGGGTAAATGTTGAATCATGCTTGGGGTCACAGCCGATTTGTAAAACGCGCTTTCCCAGCTTTGAAAATGCTGCTGAAAGATTGGAGGAGGTAGTACTCTTGCCAATTCCGCCCTTGCCATAGACGGCAAAGACCTTGGCACCATCGATTTTCATCGACTCATCCTGATGTACCTGGACACTGCCCTGGCCGTCAGGTTTGTGTTTACCTATGCCGTTAGCCCGTGAAATTTTACTGATGGGGACCGCTTGGATATTCATGCTGCTGCTCCGGCTACAACGCCTTCAAGTCGATCTTCCAGTTCATCACCCGCCTCTTGCAAGGCCAGTAATACATCTTCGCTGGGAGACCAGTAGTTTCTCTCGCTTGCCTCTAACAGCCGATTGGCCATTCGCGCCGAGGCGGTGGGGTTGAGTTCGGCCAGTCGATCGCGCATGGCCTTGTCGAGTACAAAAGTCTTTGCCATCTGGTTGTATACCCATGGCGACACCTGTCCCGTCGTTGCCGACCAGCCAAGTGTGTTAGTGATTGATGTTTCAATGTTACGAACACCCTCGTAGCCGTGCTTGAGCTGGCCTTCGTACCATTTGGGATTTAGCATGCGTGTGCGTGTCTCAAGGGCAACTTGCTCCTGCAGCGTACGCACCGAGCCATCGCCGCGTGTCTGGTCGCCGATGTAGGTCGGTACGGCCTGACCACGTGCTTTCTTGACCATGGAGTTGATGCCTCCAAGCGTATCAAAGTAGTAGTCGAGTTGCGTGACGCCCAGCTCTACGCTTTCAAGATTCTGGTAAGCAAGATCGACATCAGCCAGCGCAGTCTCTAACAGGCGTGATTGGCGCTTGGCCTGACCATCAACACCAAAGGCATAACATTTACGATTGGCGTAGGTATCCGCCAGTTCGCTTTCATCTTCCCAGCTACCGCTGTCAATAAGCAGATTGACGTTGGAGCCATACGCACCATCGGCATTACTAAATACGCGAAGAGCGGCGGTTGCCATGTCACAGTCGTTTTTCTTTTGGTAATCAAGCGAGTGGGCACGAATAAAGTTCATCTCCTTTGGCTCATCTGCCTGCGATGCCAGCAGGGCAGCTTCTGCCAGCATGCGGGTCTGGTAGGGCAGTAGATCCCGGAAAACACCTGATAGCGTTGTCAGCACATCGATACGCGGCCGTCCTAACTCCTCAAGTGACATGAGCTCTGCGCCGCAAAGCTTACCGTAGGTATCAAAGCGGGGACGTGCTCCCATAAGGGCCATGACTTGAGCAATGGGAACACCTTCGTTTTTCAGATTGTCACTGCCCCAGAGTACAAATGCAATGGACTGAGGCAATGAGCCTGTTTCGCTCACATGTCGTTCGAGAAGTAGCTCGGCATGACGCTGACCGGCGCGTTGTGCCTGAGCGGTAGGTAATCTGAAGGGATCAAAGCCATGGATATTTCTTCCGGCGGGAAGCGTTTCGGCGTTGTGCAGTAGATCACCACCAGGCGCAGCTTCAATGTAGCCGGCATCCAGTGCGTGAACCATACCGGATAGTTCGTTATCACCCACCATATGGCTATTCATGGTTTTTACTTCGACCTGCCATTCCGCCGCAGAGTCATTGTCCTGGCCGTCGTTCTGGTCGTCAGCTGCACTCCCGGAACTATCAAGCGCTGCAAGGAAGTCGAATACTGCCTCTTTGTCAGGAGCATCTTCAGATATTTTACATTGCAGATAGGCGTGCAACAAATCTGCACGTTCCTCAGTGGTTGGCGTTTCACCTATTACGTGCAGACCGCAAGGTATGAGTTCATTTTCATACTCGACAAGTAAAGCCTGCAATCGCGTAACTGATTTCTCTATTTCACCTTCACTCCAGTCAAGCTCATGACCGAACTCAAGTTCACCGGCTTGCGCTATGAGAAGCTCAAGTAGTTCACGACCTTCATCATTGTCGCGTTGTTCCAGTTGATTGAACTGGCGGATAGCCGTCTTGATATCATCCAGACCCTTGTACAAACCTGCCTCAGTCACTGATGGGGTCAGGTAGCTGATCAGGGTTGCAGCACTGCGACGCTTGGCAATGGTGGCCTCAGAGGGATTGTTAGCTGCATAGAAGTAGAAATTGGGCGTATCGCCAATCAGACGATCGGGCCAGCATTTACCCGACAAGCCTGAATGTTTACCAGGCATGAATTCCAGTGCGCCGTGTGTACCGAAGTGCAATAGCGCATCCACATTAACCGTCGATTGAAGATAACGGTAGAACGCACAGAATGCATGGGTGGGCGCAAAGCTGCCTTCAAACAGAAGACGCATCGGATCGCCTTCATAGCCAAAGCCCGGTTGCAGACCAATGGTGACGTTGCCTAATTGAATGCCGAGCACAAAGATCCCCTTGCCATTGCTCAATAGCTTGCCTGGCGCAGGTCCCCATTGCTGTTCGATGTCTTCGAGCCAAGGCGTATTTCTAACGTGATGGTCAGTTGGAACTGTGGCCAGCACGTTGGCATCAGTACCGAATACACTGGAGTTGCCGTTGAGTATCAATGCTCGCAGGTCATCGGGTGAATCAGGTAGTTCCACGTCATAGCCTTCGCGGGACAAACGCGACAAGGTGTTAAACAGGCTTTCAAAAACGGCAAGATAGGCCGCTGTCCCTACGGCACCGGCATTGGGTGGAAAGTTAAACAATACAATTCCAAGCTTACGCTCGGCGCGTTGGCTGCGTCGTAAATTCACAATTCGCACGGTGCGGCTGGCGAGCGTTTCAATGCGTTCTTCAATAGGAAGTTTGTCCTGATCGCCATTGCTGCCCATTGATTTCTGACCACCATAGACGATGGGTCCGGTTGCGCCGTCCAGCTCTGGTAATGCCACCATCAACGTGGTTTCAATAGGGGCCAGACCACTGCTACTTTCTTCCCATTGAGATAAGGACTGAAACTCACTGGGGTGTGCAGCAATGTACGGTACGTCCAGCGCTGATAGTGCGGTGACTGCGGACTTTGCATCGTTGTAAGCGGGCCCACCAACCAGTGAAAAACCGGTCAAGGAAATCATGCAATCCACGCGGGTGTGCTCGCCGTCCTTGAAATAGGCATCCATGGCTGGTCGGCCATCAAGGCCGCTGGCAAATGCCGGGATGACTTTCAAGCCGCGAGCTTCCAGCGTCTCGATAACGCAGTCGTAGTGTTTGGTGTTTCTCGCCAGAACATAGGAGCGCAGAAGTAGAACGCCGACGGTACCTGTCGAACCGGAAACTACTGGAAGATCTTCAAGCTTGGCCGAAATCTGGTTGCATCCTGGTAGTGAGGACTTCATGCGCGGGTGATACAAACCGTTTTCGGGATAATCCACAGGGGCTTGTTCTTTAAGAAGTTTTCGCAATGGCGCTCTTTCGCCATCAGCATAGCGCTGAACCAGCGTGCGAACCATGCAAGTGATATTTTCTTCAGAGCCAGCCAGCCAGCATTGCAGCATGATGAAATAGGCGCGTAAATCCTGCGCAGTGCCCGGGATGAATTTTAGAATCCTGGGTAGTCGCTTCAGGGTTTTCATTTGCGCAGAGCCACTACTCTGACCAGATTTTTTTGAGCCACGCAGTTTTTTCAGGACGGCCATTGGGCCCTTGAGTTCACCACCCATAGTCAGTTTGCCCATGCGGGTGAGTTTGACAATTTCGGCGCCTGACATTGCACCTACCATGGCGTCACAGTGGGGTGCACGGGCTTGCAGAGCGGGTAGTACCGTGTTGATGTGATCCTCCAGAAACATCATGGTGCAAACAACGATATCAGCCTTCGCAATGTCTTCATGGCATGCCGCTTCGGCTTCAGGGTTATCACCCCAGTCACAGGCGGGGTGCATGGTTAGCGTCAAGCCGGGCAGTTCTTGCTGCAGTTTTTTCTGGGCACGCTCCACGGTGTTGCCCAGATGTCCATCAAGGGTAATGATCGTTACGTGAACTGGAATGTTTTCAGCGTGCATAGTGAGCCTTGGCATCGTAGAGCGTATCGACAGTGATTTTGGGATCACCGCGCATGCGTGCAAATTCTTCCGTATTTCTTCGTGCTTTTCCTCGAACGAAAAAAGGAATTTTCCTGAGTTCCTTCTCGGCATCATCTGCCCAATGGGTGGAGGCGTTTGAACTGGCAGGCGCCTCGGTATCCAGGGATTGAGCCACCGGCTGCAGCGGTTGGCTATCGGCGCTGTTAACTGCATTGCCGAATTCTGTATTTAGCTGGTGAGATGTTCCACCGCCTTCACTGCCTTGCAGATGTGAAGGTGTTGCTGCATCGTTAAACTCGAAATCATCACGAAACATATGTAACAAATGCTCTTCGAGCCCCATCAACAACGGATGCACCCATGTATCGAAAATAACATTCGCGCCTTCGAATCCCATTTGTGGTGAGTAGCGGGCAGGGACGTCTTGCACATGTATCGGCGTTGATATGACAGCGCAGGGCAATGACAGACGTTTAGCAATATGCCGTTCCATCTGTGTGCCAAGCACCAGTTCGGGATGCAATGCTTCGATGTGCTGTTCCACGTCGAGATAGTCATCAGTGATCAGCGCCTCCAGGTCAAACTCTTTGGCCACTGCGCGTACATCCTTTGCCATTTCACGACTAAAAGTGCCTAAGCCGACAACGTTGAAGCCTAATTCATCCCGCGCTATGCGAGCGGCAGCTATCGCGTGAGAGCCATCTGCAAATATGAAAACACGCTTGCCGGTGAGATAGTTTGAATCAACTGATCGGGAATACCAGGGTAGACGGCTTTGTTCGGTATTCTTGAACTCACTGGCATCAATCCCGGTTAGTGCCTCGATTTCCTTGATAAAGGCAATCGTTGCATTAATCCCGATCGGTACTGTCTTGATCGTCGGCTGTTTGAAGGTTCGCTCCAGCCAGATACACAGGGTTCGTGATGTTTCCGGATACAGGCTTATATTAAAATCGGCATCGGGGATGCGCCGTAGATCGTCAGTCGTTGCATCGAGCGGCGCTACAACGTTGACATCAATACCGATCTGATCAAGCAACTTTGATATTTCAACGATGTCATCACGACACCTGAACCCCAGACTGGTCGGTCCAAGCAGGTTTGCAGAAGGACGCCGCTGAGCGTCAGCAGGGGCAGTAGGCGCTTGACGGTTTTGTGATGACTCATGAGCCAGTACATAGCGAACCAGATAATAGAACGATTCACTGGCACCCCAGTTCTCTTTCTTTGAGTAAGAGGGAAGCTCTAGTGGTATTACCGGTACGGGAATACCCATACCGCTGGCAAGAGAGCCAGGCTGATCCTGAATGAGTTCTGCTGTACACGACTCGCCAACCATCAATGCCTGTGGCTTGAAACGCTCATAAGCTTCACCGATACTGGTTTTAAGCATATTGGCCGTATCGCCGCCAAGATCACGTGCTTGAAAAGTGGTGTAGGTTACAGGTGGTCGTTTGTTCTGGCGCTCGATCATGGTAAACAACAGATCGGCGTAGGTATCACCCTGCGGTGCATGCAAAACATAGTGCACATCACGCATGGAGGTGGCTATACGCATGGCGCCAACATGGGGTGGTCCTTCATAAGTCCAGAGGCTCAGTTCCATGGCTTATACACTCAACTTTTGCCGTCGACTTAGCGGACGGGCAAACAGCTCTGCCAGATCGCCCGCCTGATCAAATCCATGTACTGGCGAGAACACAAGCTCTATGCTCCATTTCGTACTTAAGCCTTCACCTTCCAGCGGATTGGCAATGCCAAGACCGCAAACCGTCAGATCTGGCGCTTCGCTGCGCAATCTGTCGAGCTGCTTGTCAACGTCCTGACCTTCCACTACCCGTGAATTCTCAGGCATCACCTTGAGCTCTTCTGACATGGTTTTTTTGTCGAGATACGGTACACCTACTTCAAGAATCTGCATGCCACATTCCTGATGCATGAACCTGGCAAGCGGAATTTCCAGTTGTGAATCAGGCATGAACCAGAGACGCTTTCCCTCTAGTACCGGCTTGTAATGCTCCAGTGCTTTCTGTGCGCGGGCTTTGGGGGCTGCTATAGCATTATCGACCTGAACGCGATCTGCACCGACGGCATCCGCTGCTGCATATAACCAGGACTGCGTGCCGTTTACCCCAAATGGAAACAGTGCAGGTATGTGAGTTGCGCTTCGTTCTATTAATGCCCGTCGGCTGGCATTGAGGAATGGTTGTGCCAACAGAAACTGCGTGCTGGGTCCGATGGCCGGAATCTGTGCTGCTCGACGTGGTGGAAAGTAGTTGATATCGAGCGCTGCGGTACGAATACCGGCACTGTCGAAAAGTCTGTCAAATTGATCTTCGACAATATCGGGAAGCGCACCGACAATCATCAGTTGCTGCTCATCAGTATGCGGTGCCGCTTTGATCATCGCTTCCAGGCAAGCATCTTCGCCTTCCGTAAACGTGGTTTCAATACCGCTACCTGAATAGTTAAGAACGCGAACCCGGCCCTGATGTGCTTCAGTGAGACGTTGCGCTGCACGACCAAGATCCAGTTTGATAACCTCGGAGGGGCATGATCCGACCAGAAACAGCGTGGCGATATCAGGTCTTCGTTCGAGTAAGCGGTGAACTATGCGGTCCAACTCCTCGTTAGCATCTGACAGCCCTGCCAGATCTTTTTCCTGCATGATGGCTGTGGCAAAGCGGGGTTCCGAAAAAATCATGACACCCGCAGCCGATTGGAGCAGGTGGGCGCAGGTTCGGCTGCCAACAACGAGGAAAAAGGCATCTTGCATTTTTCTGTGTAGCCAGACGATACCGGTGAGACCGCAAAAAACTTCGCGCTGTCCACGTTCGACAGCGACGGTGATATCTTCGAGTGCGCTCGTCATCTCAGCGTGTATCCGACAATCTGGCTTGACGCAATTTCAGTACGAATTGCGCAGCATTGACAACGTAGGTGACATAAGCAGCAACAGCTACTGCAATAAGTAGAGTCGTGCTACCCCAAGCGCTCAGATACAGCGCCAGGTAAAGCGTGTGCAGTGCTATAACCACCATGCTGACCATGTCTTCCCAGTAGAAAGCGGGAGCGAACAGGTACTGACCGTAGACATCGTGTTCCCAGAGTGCACCGGTGTACATGATGGCGTAAAGAAAAAGCGTTTTAATGACTACTGAGGCCGCAGCCACTTCAAAACCCTGTCCGGTCAGAAGATAACGAGCAAGCAGTGCAGCGCTGATGAGAAACACCAGAAACTGTACGGGGGCCAGAATGCCTTGCACCAGTGTCCAGCGAGAGCTGTTACGACGTTCGCGTTGAGCCGCCGTATAGAGAGGGGAATTTCCTGTCAGGCTGGAACTGTGTTTCATGCTCAGTCGGGTATTTCCATGTGAATTTACGACTCGATGACTTGAGTTTAAAACCGGTGGAACAATGTGTCAACTAAAATGGACACTTTTGTAGTGTCAATTAAAACGGACAACTTGAGGCATTGAGAGTATAGTCATGCGTCAAGGTACGTTGACAGGTGTGTACAAACGATGGACCCAGGCATAAAATCCAATGTTTGGAAATATGAATTGGGAGTCGGCATGACAACACACCCAGAGGACACAAAGGTGGGTGCTGAACATAAGGGTGATCTCGTTCTGACCGAGGAAGTCAATCCCTCTGCGCAAGTTGCGTCACCTACACAGATAGAACTTCTCTTGAAGACAGTTGAGTCTGAGTTGATTCCTCGTTTGTTTGTCAACCACATGATGGATATCCCATCAACTTCTCCGCTGGTGGAGAATCGTTCTACCGAACCTATGCCGGGCCCATGGTGCAGCGAAGAACAGATTGAAAAATTTGCTACCCTGTGTATCAGCAACGATCCGGAACTGCTTGATCAGAGGGTTACCGATCTGCTTGCACAAGGGGTATCGCTCGAATCTATATTTCTTTTTCTGCTAGCACCTGCGGCAAAGTGTCTGGGAGATAGCTGGATTAATGACAAGCTCAGCTTTGTCGATGTTCATCTCGGCCTATGCAGATTGCATCAACTGATATGTGAATGTGAAACTATCGGCTACCGCTCAGAAAATCTGTTGCTAGCGGGCGAATCCATACTGCTCACCTGTGCGCCTGGTGAGAATCACACATTCGGTGTCACGATGGTTGCCGACTTCTTTAGGCGATACGGTTGGCAAGTCAGCAATCTTTGTGGCCTGGATACCGATTTCCTTATTGCAAGGCTGGCATCCACACACTACACTGCAGTCGGCTTTTCACTGCACAACGAGTACAACTATGCCGCACTGGCAACATTGATTCGTCAAGTTAAAGACGAGTCAAGCAACAAAGATCTTTTTGTCATGGTGGGTGGCGACTATTTCATACGCAACCCCGGTGAAGTCGAAGCGATCGGCGCAGAAGTGTTCGCCACCGATGGACGTCAAGCCGTGTTGAAAGCAACTGAAGCAAGTAAAAAAAGGGTCAGACCCGTATTATGATTACCTGTTTCCTGCCATCATGCTAATTCAGCATCCCGCCAATCTTACTGTTTACCTGCCATGTGCGTTTACGGCAAGGGGGCCCGCTTGTGAGTAGTTTCAAAGCACCCGTTGAAAATCTGGGAACCATCAATGGCCAGACAGCCGCATCATTGCTTGGGGCTGCAGCTGATATCGCACTTGTTATAGATAAGAGAGGTGTCATACGGGATCTCTCAGTCAGTAGTGACGAACTGGCCAGCAAGAACACCCAGCGATGGATAGGCACCAAATGGACCGATACCGTCAGCATCGACAGCCAACAGAAAGTGATGGAATTGCTGGAAGCTGATGGTGGTCCCGGATCGCAACAACGTCAGATAAATCATCGAACGGAAGAAGGCGACAATATTCTGGTTCTCTACAGCACGGTGGCTCTTGACGAAAAAGGCTATCGCGTTGCCGTCGGCAAGGATTTGAGCTCGCTGACTCGTATGCAGCAGCGCCTGATCAATGTTCAGCAGTCAATGGAGCGTGATTATTCCCAGTTGCGACAATACGAGACGCGCTACCGACTTCTTTTCAGAACCGCTGGCGATGCCATTATCATCACAGAAGCTGATACTTTCAAAGTGATGGAGGCCAACCCGGCCGCCTGTAATTTACTGGCCTCATCTGAAAGAAAACTGGTAGGTAGTAATCTGCTCAGGTGGTTCGATCAAAAAGCCAAGCAACATGTTGAGGATGCACTTGCATCTGTTCGGATGAACGGTCGCAATGTGAGTATTTCCCTTGATCTGGAAGACATGGGCGAGGCTTTACTGGTGAACCTGGCTTTGTTCAAAACCAATAGCCAGACTCACGTGCTGGTGCGACTTGAAAAAAAGGCCAGCGATACAGAGGCGTTGTCTCAGTCGGAGCAAACTGCCCGATTGCTGGCACTGGTTGAAAACGCACCAGATGCCCTGGTGGTAACTGATCCACGCGGTAAGGTACTGACCGTCAATACCGAATTTCTGGACTTGTCACAACTTGCTGGTGCTGATCTGGCGCGAGGACAAGATTTGTCCAGTTGGTTGGGGCAGGGTGGCATCGATTTTCAGATAATCATGTCCAGTTTGCGTGAACACGGTTCCATCAGGCTCTACAACACTCAAATGCGTGGAGAATTTGGTTCTGTCTGCGATGTTGAAGTGTCGGCTGCAGCTGTCACCGATGGTGGGCTGGATTGCATTGGATTTTCAATCAGAAACATCAGCCGTCGCGTTGCAGCAAACGACGAAAGTACCGCCCTGGCTCCAAAATCCATCGATCAACTGACGCAACTGGTAGGGCGTGTGCCTTTGAAGGATCTAGTTCGAGAGTCAACTGAACTCATTGAACAGTTGTGCATTCAATCCGCTTTGAAGTTGACTAATAATAATCGAGCATCTGCTGCCGAGATGCTGGGATTAAGCCGGCAATCGCTGTATGTGAAACTACGTCGCTATTCTCTTGATGATGAGAATTCGCCCGCTGCGTAGGTGTCAGCTGCTCGAATATTGATCTCAGGGTTTTTCAGTAAGGCCCTTACACGCAATACCTTATCTACGCGCAAGAAAATGCCAAATTTATAGAGTTATCACTTGACACACGCATGTGTCAGGTTTAGTTTACACTTTATGAATTACGGCGAAACGCAATTGTCCAAAGCGATTTACCCTGCACCTTCTGCTGTGCTGGAACTCTTGAAGCCAATTACCTGGTTTCCGCCGATGTGGGCTTTTGCCTGTGGCGTAGTGTCATCAGGTATGTCTGTAAGAGAGCACTGGGTTACTATTTTACTTGGCGTGCTTCTGACAGGACCTCTGGTCTGCGCTACTAGTCAGGCTGTCAATGACTGGTTCGATCGTCATGTCGACGCAATCAATGAGCCTCACAGACCCATCCCCAGTGGCCGTATTCCGGGCAAATGGGGGCTTTACATAGGGGTCATCTGGACGATCTTGTCCCTTCTGGTTGCTGCGTATCTGGGAGCAGTGGTGTTCTGTGCGGCCATACTTGGTTTATGTCTGGCCTGGGCTTACAGCGCACCACCGTTTAGATTAAAACAAAATGCCTGGTACGGTTCGGCGGCATGCGGAGCGTGTTATGAAGGCTTGCCGTGGGTAACAGGTGCGGCTGTCATGATGGCCGGTGCACTGCCTGACGGCAGAATTTTTATGATGGCACTGCTGTATAGCATCGGTGCCCATGGCATCATGACACTTAACGATTTTAAAGCCATTGAAGGTGACAAGGCACTGGGAATTAAAACATTGCCGGTAATGATGGGCTCAGACAAAGCCGCCCGTTTTGCCTGTTGGGTGATGGCATTGCCGCAGTTGCTGGTATTAGGTTTACTGTCTGTCTGGCAGCAGCCAGTTGCAGCATCCATTATCGGTTTATCACTTGCCCTTCAATTTTTTTGCATGCGAAGGTTTCTGACCGACCCTCTCAAATTCGCACCCTGGTACAACGCCACTGGTGTGACTCTTTATGTACTGGGCATGATGGCAACGGCTGTTGCGCTTCGCGATGTCATCGGCGCATGATGGTTAACGTGAAGTCAGACGTTGAGTACCTATCATGAACACACGTTATATAGGCTGGTTTGGCGTATTCAGACTGGGTCTGGTACAGACCTCTCTGGGTGCTATCGTTGTACTGACCACGTCCACCATTAACCGGATCATGGTGGTCGAGCTTGCGCTTCCGGCTCTGCTACCGGGCTTACTGGTTGGCTTGCATTACGCCATTCAGCTCACGCGCCCACGCATGGGCTATGGGTCGGATACCGGTGGCAGACGTACTCCCTGGATCGTGGGCGGCATGCTGGTTCTGGGTGCTGGCGGTTTTCTTGCAGCCCTTTCCACCTCCATTATTGCAACTCATGGGTTTGCCGGTATAGCTCTGGCCACTGTTGCATTTCTCATGGTGGGGCTTGGCGTTGGTGCTGCCGGTACTTCATTACTTGTGTTGTTAGCGAAATCAGTTGCGCCACGTTATCGCGGTGCTGCTGCCAGTTCGGTGTGGGTCATGATGATTCTTGGTTTTATTGTTACAGCTGTAGTCGCTGGCAAACAGTTGGATCCTTTTACCTTCGAACGCCTGGCGATTGTCTCGGGTACTGTTTCTGTCATGGCTTTTGTCGTGACGTGCATCGCTGTCATGGGCATAGAATCCAGGGTATCAACTGCCTCGCAAGCCGATGACCAGGAGGCGAAGGCTGCCAGAGTGGTCAGATCGGTGCGTGAGGCTGAGATTGCTGAGGCAGGCTTTATGGCTTCACTTAAAGAGGTCTGGTCAGAGCCTGACTCTCGTCGTTTCAGTGTTTTTGTGTTCGTCTCCATGCTTGCCTATAGCGCACAGGATCTTATTCTGGAGCCATTTGCCGGATCAGTGTTTGGCATGACTCCCGGACAGTCAACCCAACTATCCGGAACTCAACATGGTGGTGTGCTTAGCGGCATGCTCGTTGTTGCCTTGTTTACCAGTGTGATAGGCGGGCGCTTGTTTGGCTCGCTTCGTCACTGGACAATGGTTGGCTGTATAGCTTCCGCACTTGCATTGTTTGCATTGGCATTTGGTGGTTATGCGAGCACCGGTTTTCCATTACAGGTTGTGGTGTTTGCGTTGGGACTTGCCAATGGCATGTTTGCTGTTGCCGCTATCGGATCAATGATGGATCTGGTTGGACGCGGCGCTAGCCAGCGAGAGGGTGTACGCATGGGTATGTGGGGAGCAGCACAAGCCATCGCCTTTGGTCTGGGTGGTGTCGGTGCTACATTCGCAGTCGATGTCAGTCGTGCACTCATAGGTGATCTTACGTCGGCTTATGGCATCGTCTTCGTCATACAAGGCTTTTTATTCTTTTGGGCTGCAAAGCTCGCTGCTGGTGTGTACAGGCCGGCACCTATTGAAACCACCAGTCAGTTTTCACCTGACCAGATCGCATTGGAGACAGATCGATGATGCAAGATATCTATGACGTTGTTGTCGTTGGCGGTGGTCCTGCGGGAGCCACGGCCGCTGAGGATCTTGCCAGGCGAGGTTTGAGCGTCATGCTATTGGACCGGGCTGGCCGGATAAAGCCTTGTGGAGGTGCTGTGCCCCCACAAATGCTGAAGGATTTCGAGGTGCCGCGTGAAGTGCTGGAGGCCGAGGTCACATCGGCTCGAATGGTCTCACCAAGCAACAACGCGGTAGATATGCCTATTGAAATTGGCTATGTAGGCATGGTCGACAGGGGGCAGTTTGACGAGTGGCTACGAGAACGTGCAAGACTTGCGGGTGCAGAACGACAGGATGGTACATTCGTATCCCTGGGTGAGTCGGATGGTGTCAGTCGCCAGTTGAGTTATCTGCCTGGTAAAAAAGGTGAGACTGAAGAGGCTGTAAGTGTCAAAGCCCGGTACATCATCGGTGCCGATGGTGCTAAATCACGTGTTGGTCGGGCAGCAGTGAAAGGCGCTGAGAAATTACAGAGCGTTTTTGCCTATCATGAAATCGTGGAAGCACCGGATCAGGACAAGCCGATTAATCGCTCTGTTGATTTCAATGCAGCGCTGGAGGCGGATCCTTTGCGTTGTGACGTGGTTTATAACGGGGACTTATCTCCGGATTTCTATAGCTGGATTTTTCCACACGGTAAAACTATCAGCGTTGGCACAGGTACGGCCATTCAGGGTTTTGGTATTCGTGATGCTGTCACGCGGCTTCGACAGCAAAGTGGTCTTGATACCGCAGTGACAGTTCGAACTGAAGGTGCACCTATTCCCATGAAGCCGCTAAAGATTTGGGACGATGGCAAACATGTTGTACTGGCAGGGGATGCCGCAGGGGTAGTCGCACCCGCATCGGGTGAAGGTATCTTCTATGCAATGACTTGCGGACGAATGGTGGCTGATACCGTGGCCGAAGCTGTGGCGACCAATAACCCCGGTTGCCTGAAAATGGCGCGTAAACGGTTTCTGAAAAAACATGGCAAGGTGTTCTGGGTGCTGGGGATCATGCAAAAGTTCTGGTATCACAGTGACAAGCGGCGCGAGCGTTTTGTCACCATGTGTGCTGATGCTGATGTGCAGCGATTGACCTGGGAGTCCTATCTGAACAAGAAACTCGTTAGAAAGGATCCAATGGCACATCTACGAATCTTCATTAAAGATGTGGGGCATCTGCTCGGTCTGGGATCTGAAACCGGCAAGAAAACCGACAAGCCAAGCAGACCTTAGAAATAGCCTATCTCGGATGTTGCCCGTCATGTCTTTGTGGCAAATGCCGTACGGGCGATGCCAGATAGTTTGCCGTACAGCTTCCTGAGGCTGGCTCATGCGAGCACAGTGTGTTTCACTATTGGCCGGAAGAGGCATCTAAACGCCAGTGCACGAGTTTGAGCTATGTGGATTTCTTATGCGATCCTTGCGGTCGCACTATGTATTGTGGGTGGAATTGGCGGCAAAGCCACTGACGTTGGTCCGTGGTATCGGAATTTGTCCAAACCGTCGTGGAACCCACCAGATTGGGTGTTTCCTGTTGTCTGGACTACAATCTACCTGTTGATCATCGTCTCTGTTGGTGGTGCCTGGAATGTCGCAGAGGCATCGGACAAGTCAGGACTCCTCTGGCTCGTAAGCATTAATCTGGTACTGAATGTGCTGTGGAGTGTGATTTTTTTCGGTATGCGCAAACCGCTATGGGCGCTTTTCGAAGTTCTTTTTCTCTGGCTTTCCATCGTGGCCTTGATGGTTGTGCTTGCCGGTATCAGCTCGCTCTACGCCTGGTTACTATCGCCTTATCTTGTTTGGGTAACGATTGCCATGATGCTGAATCTGAGTATCGTGCGTTTGAATCCCGAGCTGTCTGCAGGTAAACAACACGGGTAATGCAGACTGGCCAAATTGCCCAATGCATAAACAGGCAATAGTAAGAATAGGATTGACTCACCTTGGGTAATATTTCACCTGATACACTAGGGATTGGAGATAAAATATAATCACATTTCTGGATATCCCTGCATCTCACTCAGCCGCATTGTTCGTTGGTTGAATAGCCCGCTATTCGCCAGTACCCTTCCTTGCTGAGTGAACGCATGAAAAACCAGGAAATGCGCTTTTATTCTGTCCCCAACCCAAAGCCAAACAACCGTAATACGAGGAGAGCGCTGTGCTGATCGGAGTTCCAACAGAAACGTTTCCCGGGGAGAAGCGCGTCGCTTTGACGCCAGAGACTGCCACTCATATCCAAAAGCTTGGCCATACACTCTGCGTTCAGAGTGGCGCGGGCCTGGCGTCGAATATTGCAGACGAACTCTACCAGGCGGCAGGCGTTGATGTCGTTGAAAACGCCGGGGCCGTTTACGATAAGGCCGAACTCATCCTGAAAGTCAGGGCGCCAGATACGGGGTCTTCGATTGGTGATGAGGTTGCCATGCTCAAGTCTGGCACAGTGCTGGTCAGTTTCATCTGGCCTGCCCAGAACGAGGAGCTGATGACATCCTTGAGCCGGCAAAAGGTTACAGTGCTTGCGATGGACTCGGTACCACGGATATCGCGAGCCCAGAAACTCGATGCCTTGAGTTCGATGGCCAATATCGGTGGCTACCGGGCAGTTGTTGAAGCCGCCAATCAGTTCGGAAGGTTCTTTACCGGGCAGATCACCGCGGCCGGCAAGGTACCGCCTGCCAAGGTACTAGTCATCGGAGCTGGCGTTGCTGGTCTAGCCGCTATCGGTGCGGCGCGTGGCATGGGAGCTATTGTCAGGGCTTTCGACACCCGGCCTGAAGTGGCTGAGCAAGTTGAAAGCATGGGTGGAGACTTCCTCATGCTCGAATTTGAAGATGATGACGACAGTGCTGGCGAAGGTGGCTATGCAAAGGTCATGAGTCAGGAATTCATAGACGCAGAGATGGCCCTCTTCAGGGAGCAGGCTAAAGAGGTAGACATAATTATCACGACCGCGTTGATTCCTGGCAGGGATGCGCCTGAGCTCATCACAACCGATATGGTCGAGTCCATGAAACCTGGCAGTGTCATCGTCGACCTGGCAGCCGAACGCGGTGGCAACTGCAAGCTGACCGTCCCGAATGAGGTAACCCGTCATGGTGAGGTCACACTCATCGGCTACACCGATCTGCCCAGCCGGATGGCGGCGCAATCAAGTCAACTTTACGGGACTAATCTTCGGCATCTTCTTACAGACCTCACACCAGAGAAAGATGGTGTCGTCAACGTCAATATGGAAGACGAGGTCATTCGTGGTGCCACCGTGATTAACAACGGGGAAGTTACCTGGCCGCCACCAGCACCTAAATTGTCAGCATCCCCAAAGGCTGCTCCGAAGCCGGTTGTGAAAGCACCTGCTGAAGAAGTAAAGACAGGTGGCATGAATGGGACGCTTATTGCGGCGGCCGTTGGAGTGATTGCTGTACTAGCGGTCGGTAGCGTTGCGCCGCCGGATTTCATGAGCCACTTTACCGTTTTTGTTCTTGCCTGTTTCGTGGGTTATCAGGTGGTTTGGAGCGTCACGCCAGCACTACATACCCCGCTTATGAGCGTGACCAACGCTATTAGTGGAATCATCGTGGTTGGCGCTCTTCTGCAGGTATCTTCAGGTTCGGGGCTTGTGGTGTTCCTTGCAGCCTTCGCCACTCTCATCGCCAGCATCAACATAGCCGGTGGCTTTCTAGTGACTCAGCGCATGCTGAAGATGTTCAGGAAATAAACAATATGAATGATGGAACGATAACAGCGGCTTATATCATTGCCGCAATACTGTTTATCCTGAGCTTGTCAGGTTTATCGAAGCAGGAAACAGCCAGGCGTGGAAACCAGTTTGGTATTGCCGGTATGGCCATCGCTATCATTGCCACCATTCTCAATAGCGATGTCACCAGTTACGGTGTGCTACTTGTGACTATCGGTATCGGTGGAGCTTTTGGTGCCTATCTGGCTCGCCGGGTAGAGATGACCCAGATGCCAGAGCTTGTTGCCATATTGCACAGCTTTGTAGGGCTGGCTGCGGTACTGGTCGGATTTGCGACGTATCTGGATCCCGAGTCTCATTACGTCGGCACCGAACGCACTATCCACGACGTGGAAATATACTTAGGTGTTCTCATTGGTGCATTAACGTTCACAGGCTCCGTTGTAGCGTTCGGTAAGCTCAGTGGGAAGCTGGGCAGCAAGCCGCTCATCTTGCCGTCGCGCCACATGCTTAACATCGGTATCGGTGTTGCTTGTGCCATCCTGCTGATATTTTTTCTGGGTACTGCGCCTGATGTGGCTGCTACGGCCGACGCACATGCGGGTAAAGGAGCCGGAACCGCGATACTGATCATCATGACGCTGCTGGCCTTTGCGTTTGGCGTACATATGGTCATGGCTATTGGTGGTGCCGATATGCCGGTGGTCATTTCCATGCTCAATAGTTATTCAGGTTGGGCTGCCGCCGCCACAGGCTTCATGCTCTCAAACGATTTACTGATCGTTGTTGGAGCACTGGTTGGCTCCAGCGGCGCAATTCTCAGTTACATTATGTGCCGTGCAATGAACCGAAAGTTTTTCAGCGTCATCATGGGAGGCTGGGGTGATGCATCGCCGTCTGCATCTGCTGGTGAGGGTGAAGAAGAACAGGGCGAAGCTGTCGCCATCAATGCCGATGAGGTTGCTCAGTTGTGCAAGGATGCAGACTCCGTAGTCATTGTTCCGGGTTACGGAATGGCAGTAGCGCATGCGCAACACCCGGTATCCGAACTGACTACGAAATTGAAGAAGGAGGGCGTTAACATACGCTTTGCGATTCATCCTGTGGCTGGCCGAATGCCTGGACATATGAATGTGCTTCTGGCCGAGGCGAACGTACCCTACGATCTGGTTCTGGAGATGGATGAAATAAATGAGGATCTGGCGGACACCGATGTTGTTATTGTCATAGGTGCCAACGACATCGTTAATCCGGCTGCACTTGAAAATCCCAACAGCCCGATAGCGGGCATGCCAGTGCTTGAAGTATGGAAAGCCAAGCAGGTTATCGTATCCAAACGTTCTATGGCTACAGGCTATGCAGGCGTTGAAAATCCTTTGTTTTTCCGTGAAAACACACGCATGCTTTTCGGTGATGCCAAGGAGAGTGTGAACGGGATTCTTGGTAATATATAGAGGGTAGCTGACTGCTACTCCGGCACTGAATCCCGGGTAATCCTACTGGTGAACATATAGCCTGCACCGCGCACGGTTTTGATCCACTCCGCACCGTCATGTTGCTCAATTTTCTTTCGCAATTGGGCAATGTGGTTGTCTATGATCCGATCACTGGGATGCCAGCTCTTGCCGGTTAATCTCTCCATCAAGTGTTCCCTCGATAGGACGCGTTGCGGACTGTTCACAAAAATATCCAGCAGTTCATATTCGGTTGTGGTCAGGTTGATGAGGTTATCCTCAGCATCGCGCAATTCACGGGATGCAGTATTAAAAGACCAGTTTCCAAACCTGATTAGCTCTAGTGAACCTTGATCAGTATTACTGGCGAGCGTACTGGTTGCGGTTGGAATATCGCCTTGAAGCTCTGTGCTTTTCGATCGACGCAGGACAGAGCGAACCCTGGCGACAAGCTCTCTTATGAGAAACGGCTTGGTAATGTAATCGTCAGCGCCCAGCTCCAGGCCGACCACCGTATCAATCAAGTCGACTCTTCCGGTGACCAGTATGATGGGGACTTCGCTTAGTTTACGAATATCTCTAACCAGATCCAGGCCATTCTCATGCTCCAGTACCACATCCATGGTAATAAGATTGATTTCGGTGCTCTGCAGCTTCTCGTAGAGCTCACTGCTGCTCTTCGCTTCATGCACAACAAAGTTTTCAGCCTCGAGCGATGTTCGAAGCAGTTCCCTGATTCTGAAATCGTCATCGACCACCAGAATGTTGTCGCCGCTACTTATCGCTTGCATGCACCTGCCAATGCTGTTCTGCCTGTTATGGTCAAAGCTCTGACGCTAGTAAGAAAGGAGTTTTAAAATCAGCACTCATACGCTGGTGCAATGATAGCTAATTGCCGACAAACTCTGCATGTCGATGTGTGGACAATATAGTAGTTTTATTCGCTTTTGAGGAACCTTTCTGTTGATGAGTGTTTCTTTGTTGGCCTTAGCTGTACGTAATCAAGGCAATTCCATACATTTCGTCACGATCGCCCGATAGCCACGTTACATTCTGCCTCCAGACTAACCCTGCAGAGTAAAAGGCTTGCCGCGAGATGCGCGTATGGATGTCCACGATGCGCTGTAGTAATGACGGTAAGAAGTCGAGGACTAAATACGCGAGATGCGCTGGACTTATTATGGATCCGTTATCATTAGCTACGAAAACCGTCGAAAGTGACAGATCAGTCGTCGAGGCTGAATTATCACGCCTTCTGGAGAGCAGGAAATTCTCAGGGGCACCACAGATGTCCGCTTTTTTGCGCTATATAGTATTCCAGACTCTGGATGGACGTGGGGCACGCATCAAGGCCTATACAGTAGGCGTAGATGCACTCGGCAAGGCGCATACATTTGACGCTCAAAGCGATCCTTCGGTTCGAGTACTGGCATTAAGGCTGCGCAAGACATTGGCTGCCTCTTATGAGGACGGCGGTCATTGCTATGCCCGGATTGTATTAAATGTGGGCTCGTATGTGCCAGAATTTTTGAAAGCTGACAGGCCATCTCCTGTCAAGGCAAAACCGCCCGTAGCGACAGCTTTGCCCGGTGATACTACACTGAGGGATCATGCCATGGCATCCGTATCCATTCCATCTGCACCACGATGCAACGCGGTAACTCAACGTGTGGGAAGTATATCTGACTCGTCACATACAAACGCTATACATCGAGAGACGAAAAAATCCATGCCGTCAGTAGAGCCACATTCGCAAGCAGGAAATCTGCTCAAACAAGGCTTGATATTACTAACGCTTTTCTTCGTTATGTACGTTTCGATGTCCGGTGATGCCCAAAACGATGTCTACTCCAATAAAGTACTGGCGGGCATGCCTTCATTGGTCTCAGGGCCTGATGATGTAGATACAGGCAAGAACGCTGAAGGCGAGGTTCTTCAACAGCAGATCCCGACGCTATACCTGACAGATGACGAGAGACAGTCCCGACACTTACGAAACATTTCCATGTTATTGGGATCATCTGTGGTTCAAAGCGGAGGCCTGGGCGTGTCCTTGGTCTCACCTGCCAATGTGCCCGCAGTGTCCATGCAGGGTGATTATCAAATGGTTCTTAGTGAACTTCTGGTTGACAGTCACTCGCGTATCAATGTGCAAATCGTCAAATTGCAGTCCGGATCTGTAGTCGCGAGTGCGACATTGTTGTTTGATCAGACAACCGCCGGATTTTCAAGTGACGAAATTCTGCAGGTGGAGAGTTTCGCATCCGGAATCTCCAATGGCACAGGTGCGATATTCAGCGACTTTTGCTTATCCGGAGAGTCGCTGATGATAACGGCGTGTCGAGGCATCAAGACAATGGATGTTGCCAGCAGTGCTGGTGCCGTTTAGAAAGTTATGAAAAAACGCGTTAACTCAACTGACGTGAACAAATCTTCCTTATATTTGAATATCGCACTTGCAGCTGCTGTATTCATCCAGATATGCCTGTATATCAATCGCAGGGGCTTTGACTCGCTTGTTGGTATGAGCCTACGTATAGAAGAGGGGTGTTATCTGATCTCATTGTTATTGCTAATCGGGGTTGTCTGCACCCGGTTTTTCTTTCACGCAAGGCTCAGAAGACAAGCAGAGGCGGGTAGAGACCAGCTGGAGGCGTTGATAAGCATGTTCCGGGTAGTCAAACACAAATTAAACAATGACATGCAGGTGGTACTGGGCAATGCCGAACTTGCACAGAATCTGCTTGCCGTCGGAGGAAATCTGGCCAAACCCGTGAATAACATAACCGCTGCTGCCAATGATGCTGTGGAGCGTATAGAGCACCTGTCAGTTTTCGGATCAAATGGCTATGCCAATCCCACACCTGTCGATCTGAATTCCATGTTTCGCGAAAACATGGCAAAGCTTGCAGAGGAGTTGCCACGCGATGTGTCTCTGCGTCTGGAGCTGGATCAATTGTCGTCTCGCGTGGTTGCTGATCGTTCACTACTGACGTTGAGTCTTACGCATCTCATTCGGCTTGCCGTTACCAGCATGCGGCACGGAGGGGAGATTGTCATACGTACAGCAGATTGCACTTCCCGGGCTAGCCGTGCTCAGCATCCAGTGGTTGCCCGAATTTATATCGTTAAGGATGCCAGTGTGTCGAGGGAACGTGGCGCTAGCTTGTCTATCGAAGATGAGCACATCAGCCATGTGGTGGGCAAGGAGATAGACGAGTTTCACAACGGTTTAAAGATATCGAAAGCATTGGTGGAACGTTCGGGCGTGCAGAGCGTCTGCTTGACTCATTCTGGCAATGAATCGCTGTTTACCATGCACTTTGCCACGGAGTTAAGATCAGAGCATGTTCAGGATTCTTCACTGATGCCTGAGCTGTATAGCTAACCAGATCCGTCAACGTCATATTCTGAACGCCTGACATAGGACGTTATCAGACTACTGGCTTGCCATGACATGGATGCCCTTTGCCTGAACTGTGACGTTAATTCTGCCTCCCTGTTTTATGTCATTTTCAACAGCAGTATGCAATGCTATCTTGAAGCGTAACGATTTGGGGATGTGCTCTAGATGCAGGCGTATCGATAACTCATCACCAAGGATGACGGATTCATAAACCGTTCCTGATAATCGCAGTAAGTTGTCGTTTTTGATTTCGATGATCTTTTTATGTGTCGATACAGATACCGACTCAATCTGTATTGCGGAAGGGGCTATTAAAAGGCAGACCTGCGCGCCAACACGTGCTCCTGGCAATATCGGACCTCGTACACCGGTAAGCTCACCGATACGATAGACGGTATGTTCCTGCTCATTGGCCATGATGGTTGCCGTAAACAGATTCTGATGTCCGACAAGGCGCGCAACCTCTCGAGAGCCCGGTGTATTGATGATGGTGGCCACCGGACCTTGTTGGAAACTTGAGCCGTGATGCATAAGGCAAAGAGAATCGGCCAGTAGTTGTACTTCGGTAAGATCATGCGTCACCAACACAATCGGTAGCTCCAGTGACTGGCGCAAAGCAGCTAGTTCACGGTAGAGCTTTCTGCGGGTCTGCTGATCAACTGCCGAGAACGGTTCATCTAGCAGCAATACCCTGGGCTCCCGTGCCAGAGCGCGAGCAATGGCTACGCGCTGTTTCTGGCCGCCAGACAAGGTCGATGGCATACGCTTCTCAAGACCTTGCATGTTGGTTCTCTCCAGTATTGCCAGCGCTTTTTGCAAGCGCACTTTACGGGATTGGCCCGGCGTGGCGAGCATGACATTATCCAGCGCGCTCTTGTGCGGAAACAATGCATACTCCTGAAATACCATGCCTGCCTTGCGTTGTTGTGTGGTCAGGTGAACGCCGCTCTGCGGATCCTCCCAGAGCTCCCCGTTACAGCGGATAACGGCATGCTCAGGTCGATTGAGGCCCGCAATACTTCTTAACACTGTGCTCTTGCCACTTCCAGAAGGACCGACCAGTGCTAACAGCTCCCCGGGTTCGCAATGCAATGTGACATCGATAAATACAGGATTGCGCTGCTGTATCTGCACCTCGAGGCTATCGGGATGAGGCACTAATGATCCATCAACTTCATGGTACGGTACTCAGCTTTCCGGGCGCCTCCTGGTAGTTGCGAGTTGGAACGAACCATAGCTAAAGCCAGTATCGAAAAGACAAGCAAGGCCAGGCTATACAGCCCCGCTGTTCTCATATCAAAGCTCTGCACACTGTCGTATATGGCGATTGAAATGGTACGCGTGCTGCCTTCAATGTTTCCGCCTACCATCAACACGACACCAAACTCGCCCAGTGTATGTGCAAACACCAGGGTGGTACTGGCAAGAAGCCCTTGCCAGGTGAGAGGTAGTTCAATGTGCCACCAGGTCTTCAATGGTGACAGACCGCTCACCCAGGCAGCTTCGCGCAGCTCTTGCGGCAGGTTGCAAAATGCAATCTGAATTGGCTGTATGGCAAAGGGCAGATTGACGATGACGGAGGCTATGACTAGCCCCGGAAATGTAAAAACCAGTGGGTGTCCAAGTATTTGCGTGAAAAAGCTGCCACTGATGCTCTGTGGGCTGAACAGCACTAGAAGGTAGTAACCAACAACCGTCGGCGGCAATACCAACGGCAACATGATCAGAGATTCTATCCAGGGCTTGCCGCGGATCGTGGTATTTGCCAGCCATCTACCGACAAAAAGACCGGTGGGTACAAGCAACAGTGTGGTCCACAGTGCCAACTTGAGTGACACATATAAAGCTGTCATGGCAGTGCTTCCTTGAGGTTACCTCCAGTGGCTTGCAGGCCGGCCTCTTCCATAAGCTGACGTGCACTTTTGCCGGGCAACCATTGAACGAAGGTTTCTGCCGAGGCGCTGGCACTCTTGAAAACAGCAACAACATGTTCGACAGGCCGATAGCTTAACTCTGGTACCTCCGCCCACACAACGGAGCCACCTTGCGAGGTCACCAGCACCTGAGGGACAATGGCTGCCGCTACAGCGCCGGTTTGCACAAATTGCAGCGTTTGCGCTGCATTTTCGGCCGCAAGTAGCTGGCTGGCCGACAGATCGCGAATTCCCGCCTCGTGAAGCGCCTCTTGTGCGGCGATGCCATAGGGTGCGTGAACAGGGTTAGGTATGGCCACTCGCAGTGAGTTTTTGCTTGCACTATCGCTAAGCGCCGCTGCAAGGCTTGTCATGGATAGTCCGTCAGCCAACGGGCTTGCTTCTGGCACCACCAGACTCAACGAGCCGCGAGCGAACACCTTCGGTGTGTTTTTAAGTAACTTTGGAGGCAGTCTTTTGATACTGGCAACGTCCGCCGATAAGAAAATCTCAAACGGCGCACCGTTCAATATCTGAGTACTAAGCAGCCCGGAGGATGCAAAACTGACTCTAGGAGCAGCCTCGGAGGTTTCATAGGTATAGGCTTGCATCAAGGCAGGCCAGAGGCTACGCAGACTGGAGGCAGCAGCCAACAGTGGGCCCTGATCGGCAAGTGCTGGCAGGTTTGCGCTGAGAAACATGACGAATACAATATACTGACTAACCCGCTGACGCCTTGATTGACCGGTGACAGCTTGTTTTCGCTTTTTCAATATCATCACATGCAAAAAAACACTGGCCTAAAACGAATCCGCATGGCAGGAGTCTACGCGTTTAACGGTATAGTCGCAGCCTTTCGGCATGAGGCGGCTTTCCGGCAGGAACTCGTGCTGGCTGTAGTTTTCATACCGTTGGCATTGTTCCTTGATGTTGCACGCAGCGAGCGTGTGTTATTGCTTGTGGTGACAGTCGTGGTGTTGATTTGCGAGCTTTTAAACAGCGCTGTTGAGGCAGTTGTCGACCGAGTTGGCGTCGAGCATCACGAGTTGTCCGGGCGCGCCAAGGATATGGGGTCCGGAGCCGTTCTTGTCAGTCTTCTGTTGTGGGCCTACGTCTGGATCGACATTGTCGTTTTGGGTGTTTGGCTGGCTGACTGATTGGCCTGGGAACAACAGGCAAGCTTCGCCCATGCAGAGTTTTAGTGAGGCTTTTAGTGAGGCGTTAAGCCTTATCTGGTTGTTCGACGGCGCCCTTCGTGAAATCATAGTGCTCTCTCTGCAGGTCAGCTTGTCTGCTGTACTTATCGCCTCCTTGTTCGGTTTACCGTTGGGTGCGTGGCTGGCCGTAACACATTCCAGATTGCGTCCGGTTCTGGTGGCCATAGTGACGACGTTGATGGGCCTGCCGCCTGTGGTCGTCGGTCTGGTCGTGTACTTGTTATTGTCGAATGCCGGAGTACTGGGCCCGTTGCAACTACTTTATACCCCAACCGCGATGATCATCGCGCAAAGTATTCTGGTAACACCTATTCTTACTGCCCTCACACGGGAGACGCTGTCAGGTTTGAATGAAACCTATCATGATCAGCTGACGCTTCTCGGAGTATCCACACGAAAGAGACTCATGACCTTGTTATGGGAGGGCAGGCACGGCTTGCTCACCGCCATGCTCGCCGGATTTGGACGTGCTATTGCCGAGGTGGGGGCCGTTATTATCGTGGGTGGAAATATCAACCATGTGACGCGTGTGATGACAACGACCATCGCTTTGGAAACATCCAAGGGTAATCTGGCCCTGGCACTCGGTCTTGGCATTGTGCTTGTTGGCATTGCTTTACTTGTCAATCTGCTGGTTCTGTTTCTTGGCGCATCGCTGCATCGACCCTCATCAGGAATTCGGGCGTGAAATGGCTACGCTTCCCCTTCATACACCATCGATATCCACTGTGTGTCCCGTTGCTGCGCAGGATATCATTCTGACTCGCGCAGACAGAGTACTGTTGTCTATCCCACATATCGAGTTTGGTGGCGTAAGTTCTTTATCGCGCTGTACGATGATTGTCGGTCCTAACGGTGCGGGCAAGTCCTTGCTTATTCGCATTCTATGCAATCTTTTGCGCGCTGATAGCGGCAAGGTCACTTGGGCCGCGCAGGCTCCTGCAGATAGCCATCGACATCGAGTTGGGCTTATGTTGCAAAAGCCAGTGCTACTACGTCGTTCGGCTCAGGCGAACCTGATCTACGCGTTGCGGCAGATGGGGATGGATAGATCCAGATGCATCCGGAAGAGTCAGTCTGCACTGGAGCAGGCCGGGCTTGCAGAGATTGCCAAGGTGCCCGCGTTGCGATTGTCCGGAGGCGAACAGCAACGCCTTGCACTGGTCCGGGCCCTTTTACTAAAGCCTGATATCCTGTTTCTGGATGAGCCAACGGCCAATGTTGATCCAGGCTCGACATTTAACATCGAGCAGCACTTGCGCGAGGCGATAGGTGAAGGTCTCACCGTCGTCATGGTCAGTCACGATCAAGGACAAGTGCATCGGATGGCAGATAATGTGCTGCTGCTGCACAAGGGGCAGCTTATCGAGCACTCAAGTCATCAGCAGTTTTTCGAACAACCGCGCAACATGCTCACACAACAGTGGATCGCGGGGCAATTGCTGGTTTAGTGTGGTGTAACATCAGCGCAGACTTTTAATGAATACAGGATTGACGACATGGCCGGTGAATTTGGCACACGCTTCTTACCGCAAATGGCGATCACACATTTCGATGGCCAATGGTCCACGGAAGAACAGGTGTCCAGCGATAGCCTGACCCTGCACCCCGGAGCACACGTATTTCACTATGCCAGCACCTGTTTTGAGGGCATGAAAGCTTTCAGGCAGTCCGATGGTAGTGTGGCTATTTTTAGAATGGATCAGAATATTGCACGCTTTGAGCAAAGCAGTCGCCTCCTGTGCCTTCCAGATATAGACATTGTTCAGACAGAGCGGATGATATCGGACAGCGTTAGACTGAATCGTGATGATGTGCCGTCATCGCCTGCCTCGTTATATATACGCCCGACACATATCGGAACAGAGGCTGCTATCGGTAAGGCTGCGTCACCTTCCGACTCATCGTGTCTCTATATCCTGTTATCACCTGTGGGTGATTATTTCGATGGTGCCGAGCCCTGCTTGCGTTTGCTGCTTGATGAGGAAGGTGTCCGTTGTGGGCCAGATCATGGCATGGTCAAAGGTGGCGGCAACTATGCCAGTGCGCTCAAGCATATCCAGCGCGCAAATGCTGAGTATCAAGCCGATCAAGTGCTTTTTTGCCCCGATGGTGATGTACAGGAAACGGGGGCTGCCAACTTCATTCTGGTGGACGGCGACGAAATCATAACCAAATCCCTTGACGAGTCTTTTCTGCATGGTGTCACGCGTGCATCTTTATTAGCTCTTGCTCGCGAGAAAGGTCTGGATGTTCAGGAGCGTCAATTGAGTGTTGATGAATTACTGGTGCGTTCTGCCGAACCGGGTTGTGAGGCAGGGTTGACAGGTACCGCAGCTGTAGTAGCGGCTGTAGGAACCTTTATTCACAAAGGTCGAGAATATCCCGTTGGCGATGGCAAGCCAGGTCCGAAAATACGTCAGATGCGTGATGAGCTGAATGCAATTCAGTGGGGCAAGGCTGAGGATCGCCATGGTTGGCTGACACGCGTTTAAACCGGTTTGGGTATTAACATTTGTGAGTATTACGGCCAACCACCGGTGCAGGGGCTCGTGTAAACTTTGTGCATGAAAAAATCATTTGCCTTGTGGGCAGTCATTGCAATGGCTGCAATAGTCGGCGCATCCAACTACCTGGTCCAGATCCCTATCAACAACTGGTTGACTTGGGGTGCGCTGACCTATCCGCTGGCGTTCCTTGTCAATGATCTGGTCAATCGGTTTTACGGCGCTGCTATGGCTCGCAAGGTCGTTTATGTTGGATTCGCTGTCGGTGTGGTTTTATCCCTCACCGTGGAGAGCATAGATGCCCGTATTGCCGTCGCCTCTGGCACCGCATTCTTACTGGCGCAACTGCTCGATGTTGCAATCTTTGACCGACTGCGAAGTAGCAGGTGGTGGATTGCGCCCACTGCATCATCTGCGCTTAGCACCATTGTAGACACCTTTTTGTTTTTCGGAATTGCATTCGCCGGCACCCAGACGCCATGGATGCAATGGGCCATTGGCGATCTGGGTGTTAAATGGGCTGTGGCTGCGGTATCCGTTGCCATATTTGGTCTGATTGCCGGACGTCAGACTACATTGCAGGCTCCGCACATCCCTCAAAAGAATTGATCATGCCGCGTTGTTGAGCTTCGCGAACACATGATGTGCGATTTTTTACGCTGAGCAGTTTGAATAGCTGAGAGGTGTGGTATTTGACTGTGGCTTCCGAGATACCCACGATCTGGGAAATCTGCTTGTTGGAGTTTCCATCTGCCATCAATTGCAGCACCTGTAACTGTTTCTTTCCCGGCCGCAAACTATTGGCGTTAACGCCGCCAGAGGGTTTTCTTTCGCCATTTTGCAGCTGAAGATCAAAGGCGGTAAAGCGTTGGGGGAAAAAGCGTCCTCCCGCGAGTACTTTCTTCAATCCATTGATCATCTCGGAACCAGGCAGTGTTTTGGGAATAAAGCCACAAGCGCCATTTTCCATTGCGGTCCGGATGAACTTGTCGTCGTCAGAGCCACTGATAACGACCACCGGCACGCGCTTGCTGCGGCTGCGAAGCCCAAGCATCAGGCCGATTCCGTCGATGCCGGGCATAAATAAATCAGTTAATACCAGCTCGAACCGTTTACCGGAATCAATAATCGATAGTGCATGCTGAGTTGAATAGCAGGCTGTAATATTGATGGCTGGATCAATTTCGCTGAGCATGACCTTCATGGCATCAGCGACGAGGCGATGGTCTTCGACCATAAGAATATTCATTTTCCATTCTCCGATTAATCGTACATTCTCTACCGCAGAGACTTCCTTTTTAGTCGTCTTCCGGTAGCTCGAAACCGTGTCACTTTCGTTCACCCTAGGGTTAAATATGGCCTTGGCAAAAAGTTCAGGCCGGACAAAGCAAATCCACTCTGTAACACATTGCAAGTTACGTCAATTACCTGAATGGATAGTCGCTCCTACCTGAATGGATAGGCAAATGGACGGACGGATTGCTGCTTATATCCGGTTCGGCCCACAATAAGGGTTTAAAACCTCAGCTTTTTAATTTTTCAGCCTACTTGGTAGCGTCACCTGTATCCGCTATTTCTGGCGCAATGGCGTCGGGTTGTACATCGGCTGCTCCATCCTCTTCAGGTAACGTCCTTACCAGGCTCTCTATCTGGCGGGTGGCCTGAGCCGGCAGATAGCTATCGTCGAAGATGTCGCTAGCGGTTTGCGTCTCGTCGATACCATGGATACTACTTATCTGGGCAATCGACTTTTCGAGCCGTGAGTCAACGATACCCCCGAGTCCGAGGTTGCGTACTTCATCCGTAACGATGTGATGTCCGATGGCCATCACAAGCCTTTGTAATTCAATTTCAGTATCCAGGTCTTCCGCTCTGTTTATGACATGCTCCACCGCTGCTGCCGGGTGGGCAATTGTTTCCTGGTAGCCACGAGTGACGGCGCGCAGAAATGCGGATACTGCGGCGGGGTTTTCTTCAGCAAATTCGGGATTGACAATGATAGCGTTGCCATAAAGATCCAGCCCGAAATCACTCATTAACATCAGTGAGATATCATCGTCGGGCACACCTTTTTGCTGGAGCGTGATGTACGAGCTGAAGGAGAAGCCGGTAATGGCATCGACAGCGCCAGCCGCGAGCATGGATTCGCGATCTGCAAATGAGACATCCTGAACCGTCACCCGATCTTCGAGAATGCCATTTACCGCTACAAACTCTGGCCAATGGGCAAATGCACCATCAAAGGCGGGTGCGCCCAATGTGCGTCCTTCAAGGTCAAACGGGCCCGTGACATTTAAAGATGGCCTTCCCAGTATCGCAAATGGTGCAACGTTGTAGATAATGTAGATGGCTTTCAAGTCTACATCGGGATTTTCTGCTCGCCAGGTAATCAGTGAATTGATATCCGCAGAACCTATCTGATATTGGCCCTTTGCAACCTGGGGTATCGAATCAACAGAGCCTGTGCCCTGAGTTAACATCACATCAAGGGCTTCTTCTGCAAAATACCCCTTGTCCAGAGTCAATAGCAAGGGTGCTGCCTGTCCTTCCCACTTCCAGTCATTGATATATTTTATCGCCGTTGTGTCTGCTGCAGCCAAAGGCGCGATTAGCATGGCAGTTAACGCAAGGATTTTTAGATTGGACATGCTTTTTGGGGTCTTCAGGCTGGCGGCGAAATAGTTCGAAATTGAATGTTCGCAAATTATGCGACGAGAAGCTGCCGCTACTGTCCGGATTAAAGACGATGGATACGATAATTCACACTTGTGTGTGAAATCACCAGCAATAGCGTAATTAGCGGAGCGCAATATTATGCTCTATTCACGTGTCTTATCAAGACGAATGGGTAAGCTGCGCCTGGCATTGGTCAGACATCCGGGTAAGCCGATTATTCATTTCCTTGCACGCAGCGTCGAAATTGTCAGCAGCCAGTGCTTTGTCAACGACCAATGGTTCGCCGATGCCGATGACGATGCTGGAAAACGGCAAGGGCAACATGAACTGGTCCCAGGAGCGAAGTCGCCACATTCGACTCCCTGCATAAGCCAGCGGCAGCAAAGGCGCACGGCTCAGTTGCGACAACATGGCAACTCCCGGCTTGCATTCATAAATCGGCCCGGTCGGGCCGTCAGGTGTGACTATCGGGGAAATACTGTTGTGACGAATAGCGGTGTAGATTTCACGTAGCGCTTGCGCGCCGCCTCTGGTGGCGGAACCGCGAATGATGTGCACCCCCTGGCCGCCAAACATCCCGGCCGCCAGATCACCATCTGCTGATGGGCTGATCAGATAGCCCAGATTCAGGGAGGCATTGCTATTGGCTGTGTCCAGAAGGTATTTAAGGCAAAAAATCTGTTGTTGATGCCAGTAGCAGGGAATGAAAGCATCACCTGTTTTCAGTAGCGCCTCAATGTGTTCTGTGCCGATGACCGTTCGAACCTTGCAGGTTTTCCAGATCAACCTGATCAAGCCCCACACTAGCGGTGGCACGATTCGATTGGCTAATAGACGACGCCGTTGCTTGAAGCTCACGATGGTTCTGCAGTTTGTCAGGTTTTTGATCGGTAACCCGATGATATACTTATTGTCTTGGTCGCTCATCGTCAAATTCATCGCTCGTGACTCCCATTAACGCCCCGGGGCCTGTCGAGCCCTTCGATGTCAACGTGGATCACGCTACGTTTGAAAAACTGGGACAGTGGATCCACCAATACGGCGACACGGTTGCCATTAAACCCAATAAACGCCAATCCCCGGCGCTGGTATTAAACAACCCTGAACACATTAAACAGGTGTTGGTAGGCAATCATCGAAACTACGCCAAGGGCGTCGGCTTTGAGCGTGTTGCCATGTTATTGGGCAATGGCATCATCGTTAGCGATGGCGATTTCTGGCGCTCGCAACGACGCATGATCCAGCCGGCATTTCACCGTAAAATAATTGCTAATCTTGCACTGACGATGCAGCGCTGTAATGCCCGACAGCTTAAGCTGTGGCAGCACAAGGCCGCAGAAGGTACTGCGATAAATCTGACAGAGGAGATGAGCGCGCTGGCGCTGGAAGTCATTCTTCGCGCATTATTTAGTGATGATCTTGATGAGCTAATAAACGAGCAGGGTGAGAATCCGTTTGCCATGCTGGTGGAGGATGTCACCCGCGATTTGAAGCTTGCCATGCGTTTTCGTGCCTTGACACGCCATGTTGCCAGCATGATGCAAAAGCGCCGAGAACAGAATCGGATTGAGCACGACTTCCTGTCATTGCTGATGGAGACGCGTGACAAGGATACCTTGCAGCCGATGTCAGACAAAGCCCTGATCGATGAAGTCATGACGATTATTGTCGCAGGACACGAGACCACAGCCGGAACCCTTAATTGGGCCTGGTATCTGTTGTCCAGGCAACCGGCAATTGAAAAAGAACTACATGCAGAAGTGGATGCTCTTGCCGGGAGCCCAACCTTCGATGATCTTGAAAAGCTAGGCCATACCCGACGCATAATTGATGAAACCCTGCGGCTGTATCCACCGGTGTGGCTGTTTTCCAGAAAGGCGTTGGGTAGCGATGTTTTTGCCAGCGATTCAGGTGATATACAAATACCTGCCGGCACCGATATTTTTCTGAGCCCGTACTATCTGCACCGGGATGCACTTCACTGGAATGAGCCAGACACATTCGATCCGGATCGTTTTACTGAGATAAATATTCGTGAACGTAACAGGCATGTCTACTATCCTTTCTCGCTAGGTTCACGACGTTGTATCGGCGAATTTTTCTCATTGGTCGATATGCAATTGCACCTGGGTTTGTTGGCCAGGCATATTTGTCTCACACCCATAGGTGGTGAGCCGATCGAAATAGAGCCGTTAATTAATTTACGCTCAAGCACCAGCATTATGATGATGCCCGTTTTACGAACAGTCAATTGATAGTAGGCACTATGACAAACGCTCAAACTCTGGTTGATATTCTGCAGGCGCGTGCAGGTAGCGATCAGGGCATAACGTTCATCGACGGTCAGGACAGCTATGTACGCGTAGATTTTGGCCAGATGCTGCAACGGGCTACGCGACGTCTGTCAGCATTTCAGGCAGCAGGTGTCAGCTCGGGCCACCACATGATTATTCAGAGCAGCGACAATGCTATTTTTCTGGAAGCATTCTGGGCCTGTCTGCTTGGAGGTATCGTTGCTGTACCGGTAGCCGGTGGCAATAGCCGTGAACATCGACATAAGCTGTTCAGAATAGCCTCAAAGCTGGATAACGTAGCACTGTTTACCGATGAGAAAAACCTGCAACGCTTGCAACAATTTTCTCAAGACAATGTCCTTGTGTCTGAGTTTGCGTCATTGGAGGCCCGATGTTGCCTTGTAACATCATTTGTCAGTCATGAGATAGCCGCTGAGTTGTCTTCTCCAAAAGCTGACGACACTGCGTTTATCCAGTTCTCTTCCGGATCAACCAGTACGCCTAAAGGTATCGTACTAAGTCACCGTAATCTGATGATCAATACTCAATCAATCATCGACGGATGTCTGATGACGCCAGCAGATCATCTACTCAGCTGGATGCCGTTAACCCACGACATGGGGTTAATCGGTTTTCATCTGACGCCTTTGGTGTGTGATACCAGCCACTCTCTTATGCCAACCGAGTTGTTTGTGCGGCGTCCCAGCTCCTGGTTGCTGGCAACCCAGAAGATGCAGGCAAGCATTTTGTGTTCACCTAATTTCGGTTATCAGCATTTACTCAAGTCGTTCAAGTCTGCCGAGCATGATGTGCTTGATCTATCATCTGTGCGCTTGCTCTTCAACGGTGCCGAGCCTATTTCCGTGGCGCTATGTGATGATTTCATGCAAACGATGAAACCCTTTTCACTGGATAGCGATGCGATGATTCCGGTGTATGGATTGGCTGAAGCAAGCCTGGCCGTGACATTTCCATCATTAGACAAACGATTTACCAGGCTGGTGCTGGACAGAACCTCTTTGCAAATTGGCGACTTGGTGCGGTTGCTCGACCCTGGCGATGTGTCTGATGGCAATACTGACGTTGAGCCAGACGGTGCCGCTAATGGCATTACTCTGGTGTCGGTGGGTAAGCCGGTATCGCATGTACAAGTGATGATAAAAGATGAAAACAACCAGAGCTGTCCGGAACGCGTTACCGGCCGGATTTGTATTCGCGGTGCCAACATCACCTCTGGATATTACAAAGAGCCTGAGTTGAACGCGCAATTAATCGATGCAGATGGTTGGCTCGATACGGGTGACCTTGGGTTTATGCACGAGTCGCAGTTGTATATCACAGGTCGAGCCAAGGACATTATTTTCATTAATGGTCAGAACATCTACCCGCATGATCTTGAAGAGATAGTCATTCGCGACAATCTGGTTGAGCGAGGCAAACTTGCTATAGCAAGCCTTGCGGTTGCCGGTGAGCGGGAAGAGCGCTTGTTGGTATTTGTTATGCATCGCTTGCCCTTATCTGAGCTTGCCGAGCTTGCGCGCGCGATTACGCGCACACTGGGAAAAGTGGCAGGTGTTGGTGTAGATAGCGTTGTGGCAGTGCCCCGCCTTCCCAAAACGACCAGCGGTAAGGTGCAACGATTCGAATTATTAAAGAACCATCAGGCGGGCGAGTATGAGTTCCTGCGGCAAGAAGCTTCAGCGATACTGCCAGACACGAATGATAGTGCAACATTACAGGTGGAATCTGTAGGTGATGAAGCGGCGTTCGAGACATCAACCGCTACCCGTTTGCTATTCATTTGCACCACGCACATAGAAGGCATTAATCCTGGACTCGACGATAACCTGTTTGATCTGGGTATCAGTTCGCTGACGCTTGCCGAAATTCATGCATCAATCGAAGATACCTGGCCTGATCAGGTGGAGATCACCGATCTGTTTGACTATCCAACGGTTGCAGAGCTTGCCGGTTTCCTGGATGCCAAATCCTGAGACAGACCCTGAGACAGACCCTGAGACAGACCCTGAGACAGACCCTGAGACAGACCCTGAGACAGACCCTGAGACAGATCCAGATCCTTGGTTGGAGTGCTTGGCTGATAAGTAAAGCACAGTTTGTGTACAGGCAACACCTTATCGCGTAAGCACCCTTCAATAGAGGCTACTATGGGTCTGTCCAAGGTTGAACTCTTACCATGAGCGTTCCATTATCCCCCATCGATTTCTCCCGTTATGGCGTTTTGTCTTCGCCCGGTGCCCGTCAGATCGGTTTTTTTATTCCGGATACCTTCGCGATGTTGCCGTTTATCTCGGCGCTTGAGCCATTGCGGGCGGCCAATCGCGTGAGCGGTGAAGCCCTATACAGCTGGAAATTGCTGGGTGTTGCCGGCGCTGAGTATGGCTATGCCAACAACGGTATGCCCTTTGCGCTGGATGGCAGTATTCTGGATAAAGATAAGCTGGACCGGCTCATTGTATGTGGCCCGCATGAGCCACATGCTTTTGATGATGCAAAAGCGTTGCGCGCTTTGCGGCAATGGGCTCACAGAGGCACTCAAATTGGATCGCTGGACACTGGAAGTCATTTGCTGGCCATGGCAGAGTTGATCAAGCAAAGACGTTGTACTATCCATTGGGAAAATCTACCAGGATTTCGTGAGGCCTTCCCCTCGATAAGCGTAACATCCGAGCTTTATGAGATCGATGATCAGCTTTTTACCTGTGCCGGCGGCACAGCGGCTTTGGATATGATGTTGGCGCTGATAGCGAAAGATCATGGTAAAAAGCTGGCAGGCCGGTTAGCCGAATTGTTTATATCCTCTGGCGATCGCAGGCCAACTGATCCACAGCGACGCAGCATAGTCGAACGCTCGGGTATCTATCATCCCGGGCTTGTGAGTTGCATTGAACTCATGGAGTCCAATGTCGAGCAGCCACTGGGCACTTCAGAGCTTGCGCAGATGGTAGATGTCTCCAACAGGCAGCTGGAAAGATTGTTCCGTACCTATCTGCAAACGACTCCGACGCTCTATTATCAGCAGTTGCGACTCAAAGCTGGTTATGAATTGTTGCGACAAACCACCATGAGCGTGCTGGAGGTTGCATCGGCAACGGGCTTCTCCTCAGCGGACTACTTCTCTCGCCGTTTTCGGGCGCAGTTTGGTATCTCTCCTACCGCTGCGCGCAAGCTTATTTCCAGTTCGTGATCAGTGTTTGAGCTGTCGCTATATTGTGGGTGTCGGTCGTTGCGGTTCGGCCAGGCCTGTGACGCGAAGTTGATACTGGATAAATGTCATGATGCTGCGGCCGGCGCGGCGAAGTTGAGGAATTACTTTGAAATCACAAGCTCGAGTCGTCATTATTGGCGGAGGTGCGGCAGGTTGTAGTGCGCTATATCATTTGGCAGAACGCGGCTGGAATGATTGCCTATTGCTGGAAATGAATGAACTGACCTCCGGGTCAACGTGGCATGCCGCAGGTAATATCCCGACTTTCGCAAGCTCTCGCAATATCATCAAGTTGCAGTATTACAGTACCCAGCTTTATGCAAAGTTATGCAAGGATTCCGAGTACCCCATCAATTACCACCAGACAGGTGCCATACGTCTAGCCCAGACCCGTCAGCGGATGGAAGAGTTTCGGCATGTTACGGCCATGGCCAATGCCATGGGGCTGGAATATGAGCTACTGAACCCCGAGCAAATAAAGCACCGTAATCCGTTTCTTGAAAGCCACGAGTTGCTGGGTGGTCTATGGGATCCGAATGACGGTGACATTGATCCCAGCCAGCTGACGCAAGCCTACGCTCATCATGCGCGCAAAATGGGTGGCGTAATTCACCGGTTCACGAAGGTGATCGGTATTTCGCGAACCGCAAGTGGTGAATGGAAAATCACTACCGACAAGGGGGAGGTGCTTGCCGAGTATGTGGTCAATGCCGGTGGCTATCGTGGCGCCGAAGTGTATGAGATGAGCGGTAAATATATGCCCATGGTCACCCTTGAGCATCAATACCTGGTCACTGAATCTATTCCGGAGCTTGAGACTGCTGGCGCACTGATGCCAATGGTGCGTGATCCTGATGATTCCTATTACCTGCGTCAGGAAAAGACCGGCCTTATCCTTGGACCTTATGAAAAGGAGAATGCCAGGGCGCGCTGGAGCGATGGAAAAATACCCGACAACTTCGCCTATGAGCTTTATCCAGATGATCTTGACCGCCTTGAGCCTTACATAGAAAAAGCTTGCGAGCGTATGCCTATTCTTGGCACTGTGGGTGTGCAACGCGTTATCAACGGGCCTATACCGTACTCACCTGACGGCATGCCCTACGTAGGGCCAGCATTCAATATGCCTAAATTTTTCCATATGAATGCCTTCAGTTTTGGTATCTGCCAGAGCGGCGGTGCGGGCAAGGCCATTGCTGAATGGATTATCGACGGTAAGCCCGAATGGGATCTATGGTCTCTTGACCCGCGGCGCTACACTGACTATGCCAATCAGTCCTATGTTGTTGATAGAGCACTTGAGTTGTACCAACACGAATATGCCATTAATTTTCCGCATGAAGAACGACCGGCTGGTCGGCCACGCCACGTATCTCCAGTATACGATCGTCTTAAAGAGAAAGGTGCACACTTTGGCGCGCGTGGCGGTTGGGAGCGAGCTGTCTGGTTTGCACGTGAACAGGACTCGGCAACAGCAACAGATGAGCCTTCGTATCAGCGCGGTGTCTGGCTGGAAGCTGTTGGCGAAGAGTGTCGCAATGTGCGTGACAATGTCGGCATTCTGGACATGGGTGGCTTTACCAAGTACGAACTGAAAGGTGAAGGCAGTGCCGCCTGGCTTGATTCCCTGATTACAGGAAAACTGCCACGCATTGGACGCTTGTCACTGTCCTACTGTTGTGCTGAAGATGGCGGCGTGTGGGCTGAATTTACGATCACGCGTCTGGCAGAAGAGCATTTCATGCTGATATCGGGCGCTGCAGCCCGTTGGCATGATATTCAATGGCTCAATGAACATCTGCCAGCCGATTCTGCGACTGAAATAGTCGACGTTACACTGGATTTCGGCACGCTGGTGCTGGCAGGGCCACGTTCGCGAGATGTTCTGCAAAAATTGACGAATACCGATCTTGCCAATCAGAACTTCCGTTGGTTGGCCTATCAGCCATTGAAGCTTGCTGGTATAGATGTACGCGCGTTGCGAGTAAACTATGTCGGAGAGTTGGGTTGGGAGATGCATGTGCCCGTGGAACACCATCTAGCGCTTTATGAGGCCTTGTGCAAGGCAGGCCTGGAATTCGAGATGAGGGATTTTGGTATGTATGCTATGGAAAGCATGCGTCTGGAAAAGAGCTACCGAGCCTGGAAAGTTGATCTTGACCATGAATACTCGCCACTACGCTCTGGGCTCGACAGGTTTGTTGATCTTGAAAAACCTGTGTTCATTGGAAAACAGGCCTTGTTGGATGAATCTGCCAGGCCGATGGAAGATATCTTCGTCACTTTTATTGTTAGTGAGGATGTCTCTGACGAGATTGTTAAAAATACCGATGCAATCTATGGTTGTCCTGTCAGTATCAACGGCGAAGTGGTGGGTTATACCACCTCCGGTGGCTATGGTCATCGAATAGAAAAAAGTATCGCGCTCGGCTATGTAAAGCCTGCGCTAGCCATTGAAGGTACTGAGGTTGTCATCAATATACTGGGGCAGATGAGAGTTGCACATGTGGTAGCTGAATCGCCCTATGATTCACAGAACCAGGCACTTCGTGCCTGAGATAAGGAGTAGACATTGAAAGATCGAACAATAGGGTCATTGTCGGTATCGCCCACAGGACTGGGTTGTATGAATCTATCGTTTGGCTATGGTTCTGTGGATGAAGAGAGCGCCAGCAGAGTGCTGCTTGAGGCCCTTGATGCGGGCATCACCTTTTTTGATACCGCATTCATGTACGGCGCTGGTCACAACGAAACGTTGATGGGCAAGGTGCTACCGGCACATCGTAGGCGCTTTGTGTTAGCCAGCAAATGCGGTCTGAGTAATGATGGCATTGACGGTCGGCCCAAGACCGTTCGTGAGCAGTGTGAAATCAGTCTCAAGCGTTTGAAAACTGATGTTATCGATGTGTACTACCTGCATCGGCTTGATCCGAAGGTTCCTATCGAAGAGAGTGTAGGGGCCATGTCTGATCTGGTGCGCGAAGGCAAGGTGCAAGAGTTGGGACTGTCCGAGGTTTCGTGTGAAACAGTTAAACGCGCACAGACTGAACACACTATCGCCGCCGTCCAGTCAGAATACTCGTTATGGTCACGCACGCCCGAGCACGGGATGCTGGATTTATGTGCGAAAACCGGTATTACCTTCGTACCTTTTTCTCCGTTGGGACGAGGCTTTCTGGCAGGTTCTGCCAAGTCTGTGGATGAGCTTGCTGAGGATGATCTTCGCAGTACCATAGCTCGCCCAAGGTTCGAGTTGGATGCATTTGCTGCAAACAGCACATTACTGATTGAGTTTGCACGGCTTGCCAAACAGAATGATTGCAGCATGGCACAGCTTGCGTTGGCCTGGTTGCTGGCTATCGAGGATCAACGACTGGTGCCTATTCCGGGTACGCGTAGCGTCCAGCACATGCAAGACAACGCAGCGTCTGCTAACGTCGTGCTTAGTTCTGAATTACTGGAAAAACTTGATGTGTTGATAAACGAGTCAACTGTGGAGGGCACGCGCTATACCGCCAACCGGATGGAATCTACCGACAGCGAGCTTGATGTACAGACTGAGACTGAGCAAACCTAACCATTTTCAACCAGCACCACGAGCAGCCCGGATATTTTCTTTTCGTTATCAAGGTGTGCTGTGGCTGACACGCTTGCTCTGATCTGACGTCGGTCGGCTGTGTAAAAATTGCAATCTATATCGCGTACCCAACCATCAGAGCGCAGCTTGTGAGTGCTGTTGGACAATTTTTTTCGAGACTCGCCATCAATATAGCGATATCCATTCTGACCGACGATATCATGTGGTGTATAGCCAAGGACTTCTACACACTTTTGATTGATATTCAGGATGACGCCATCACTCCCAAGCTCACACATCATGACCGGTGAATGGTTGAAGAGTGCTTGAAATCTGGCATTGCTATCCAGAGCTGATTGTTCGACGCTGCGGCGTTCGGTAATATCAGTCCCGATCGACTGTACTTCGATCATTTTGCCGTTGGAGTCAAAAAATGCTTTGTCAGACCAGTGCTGCCAGGAAACATCGCCCTCGATAATAACGCTGCGATCATACGATGCGACGGGATGCTGAGGAGTCAATGCAAGAATTTTTTGCCGAAAGCCATCTCTTTCCTGTACCGGCGTGATTTCCAATAGCGACAATCCTTCTATAGAGGAAGCCGATTTGCAGACGTACTCTGTATATGACTTATTGGCGAATGTGATGGAGAAATCGGGTAGGAAGCGGCAGATAAATTCTGATTGGTCTTCCACGACTTCCTTATATCGAGCGTGCGATACCACAAGATCGCGTTGGCGCGAAAATCCACGTATCGCGGATTCCAATACCTTGTTTAGTGGTCTGAGTTCCATATGACCATGGATTAGCCAATCCATTGCACCTTCTCGCATAGCTTCCAGAGCGTACTCGCCGATGCTTGAGTCTCCAAGCAGGACAGTAGGGACGTGTGAAAATACAGTGTCGCCGAGTAGATCGGCATCTATGGACTGCCGTATTACCGCGTGTAAATCCAGAAGTACAACATCAACCGTGTCAAAAGGGTAGTCGTGATCCTCACCTTCCCATACGGCAGTCTGCAGAGTTGTTCTTTTCTCTGCATTAGTAACCAGCTGATTGATGTATTCTTTGCCGTAGTTTTCGCCATGCAGCAAAAGGGCACGAATCGGGCTGGCTCTATTCATCTCGTTAACTCGGTCCGAGAGATTCCAGGGATTATGAAAAGTACCCCCTTAGCAATCTCACTATCGGACATCTGTACTTCTTCCATGGACCAAGTCCTAAAATCGGATACGGTACACGCGTTAGGTGTAACGTATCCGCTCGTGCTGCTGTTTAGATATCGATAACGAGATTGAGGCTGGTTACGCTGTCACTGTTAGAGTCGACAGGGCTGTCTCCAGAGGTCAGGTCGCTATTGCTTCGTGAAAAGTGTGCGATTTTCAATGCCAGTTTTTCGGAAATCTTGAAAGCTACACCCAAGCCAATTTCGACGAACGTATTGTCGCTGCCGAAATCGCTTCGCACATCAGCGTTGAACGTGATGTTATCGTTAATGCGGCTGAGGAAATTCAGACCCAGGTAACCGATACCACCATCGATATCTTCACCAAAGACCAGATCGGTGTTCTTGTTGCCGAAACCTAGCTCGGCACTCAGGAAGCCTGTCTCGTTGCGGTAAAACTCATAACCTACACCCAGTATCTGGCGAGTTGCTGAGTCTATATTTCCAGGTTTGTCCTGTTCATAGTCCAGAATACCGAAAAAATAGGTATTTGGTCGGTAATAGAACTTCGGCTGGTATCCTAATGCGAGTCTGTCTGAGTTATCACCTTTAACGATCGTACGCTGTGGTCGGCCATCATCCCCGATGACAGGGTTGCCAAGATCATCTGTTTCAACAATAACGAGAGACGAAGTACCTTTGAAAATAGTGCCGAATACCAGATGTTCCCAACGGTCTACTGTCTTACCCAAACGGATAGAGCCATTGATGTTGCTTGAGTCTGCATTACCGGTTGAGCTAGTCGCCCCCAGAGTCGCTGTTCCACTCCAGCCATCGAACATTGATGCATTGTCATCCTGTGCCAAAGACAACGGGGAATGAAACAAGGCACCAACCACGATTGTGGTAGCAAGATATTTGTTCGTGTTCATTCTGCCTAGCATGATATAAGCTTCTTCCGAGTAGAAATGTGAACCCCTATTATATTGCTTTTACAGAATGGAAACACTGTCCGTAACAATATTTCACACTGGTGTAACGTGTAACAGGTGTTTTGAGGCGATGTTTGCCATGCATATCTGAGCGTCACTGAATAACAGACGTCACGCTCTTTCCTTAATGGCAGTATCAAGCCAACCAGCCTTCATCTGCGGCACCGATGACAACAATACATCTGTATAGGCATCATAGGGTGGTGTCAGAACGATGCTTTTGGGCCCATAACGTACTCGCTGCCCCTGATACATGACAGCTATGGAGTCGGCAATCGCGCGGACCGTCGCTAAATCATGTGTAATGAAAAGGTAGGCTACATTTTCACGTTGCTGCAGGTTTAACAGCAATTTTAGAATGCCATCGGCTACCAGCGGATCCAGCGCGCTGGTCACCTCATCACAGATGATCAGCCGGGGTTTGGCGGCCAGAGCACGAGCAATGCAGACCCGTTGTTTCTGGCCGCCGGAGAGTTCGGCCGGGTATCGATCTGCAAAACCACCACCCATTTCTATATCATCCAGTAGCTGTGCAACGCGTTGTTTGCGAGCCCGACCCTTGAGATTGAAATAGTAGGTTAATGGTCTTCCAATAATGGTGCTGATGGTATGGCGAGGGTTCATAGCCACATCCGCCATTTGATAGATCATTTGTAGTTGCCGAAGCTGTTCGCGACTACGCTGTTTCAAGGCAGGTGGCAAAATGTCGCCATCAAAAGTTACCGAGCCTTTTGTTGGTGGTAGCAAACCGGTTATAAGCCGGGCAAGTGTTGATTTTCCTGATCCGGACTCCCCCACGATAGCCAGTGTCTGGCCCGCACTCAGCTCGACCGATACATCTTGCAGAACCTCGACATCAGCACCGGGATACATGGCGGTGACATTCTCAACACGTAACAAGGCGGTGGCGTCAGGCTTTTTTTCCTGATGATCGATGCTGCGCACATTGACAAGCTCGCGGGTGTAGTTCTGTTGTGGAGTTTCGATAATGCTACGGGTATCACCGTGTTCAACGCATTGACCGTTCCTCAGCACCATGATTTCATCACTGACCTGGGCGACAACAGCCAGATCGTGTGAGATATACAAAGCGGCGACGCCGGTTTTTTTAATAGCGCGCTTAATCGCTGCAAGCACATCTATCTGCGTAGTGACATCCAATGCTGTGGTGGGCTCATCGAAAACGATAAGATCAGGTTGTGCACACAATGCCATGGCAGTCATCACCCGTTGCAACTGTCCTCCCGAGACTTGATGAGGATATCGTTGACCGATGTTTTCGGGATCTGGGAGTCCAAGAGTGTCAAACAGCGCAGTCGCACGAGCCAGTGCCTCGTCTCTGGAAGCCGTGCGATTGAGCAACGAGGCTTCAATGACCTGATCGATCAGACGATGTGCCGGATTGAACCCGGCGGCAGCCGATTGGGAGACGTAGCAAACTTGCATGCCTCGAACCTTACGCAAAGACTTTTTACTGGCAGCACTAATGTCTATTCCATTTAGCAGAATCTGTCCACCACTGATATGAACACCGCCGCGACCATAAGCCATTGCCGCCAGACCTATCGTTGACTTGCCGGCGCCGGATTCGCCAATGAGTCCCAGTACACGTCCTTTGCCAAGAGTGAAGGAGACATCGTCCACGATGTTTACCAGATAGGGTGCTGCGTCCGATGGGTATGCCAGTGCCGAAATACGCAGATTTTGAATGTGCAGAAGTGGCTCGTTAATTAATTGACTATTGGCCACTACGTCCACCCTTGAGATCGGTTGTGCGATTTAATACCCAGTCAGCAATCAGATTCACCGATATAGCGAGTATGGCAATGGCCGCTGCCGGGATTAAAGCGGCGGGTATACCAAAGATAATGCCATCTTTATTCTCTTTGACCATCCCTCCCCAGTCGGCATCAGGTGGCTCAACACCAAGTCCCAGAAAGGATAGGGCGGAGAGGAAAAGGACCTGAAAGATAAACCGTAGACCGAGTTCGGCGATAAGCGGTGTCAGCGCATTGGGAAGAATTTCACGAAAGACAATCCAGATTTTTCCTTCTCCACGCAGCCTTGCAGCCTCTACGTATTCCATAACGTTGATATCAACCGCTACAGCGCGGGCCAATCGAAAAACACGCGTAGCATCCAGAATGCCCATGACAAGTATCAAGGTGATGAGATTGGCGGGAAGCACAGAAAGAACCACAAGGGCAAAAATCAGCGTTGGAATTGACATCAGCAAATCAACAAAGCGTGAAAGTACCTGATCCAGCCAGCCACCAATGACTGCCGCGCCAAGACCAAGGACTGAGCCAAGTGTGAATGACAAAGCCGTTGCCATGAGCGCTATGAAAATAGTGGTACGCGCCCCATAGATCATGCGGGAAAGCAAATCGCGGCCCAGATTGTCGGTACCGAGCCAGAATTCTGATGAGGAGGGTTCCCAGACACCACCCACTGTATCCCCCAGATCGTGCGGCGCTATCCAGGGTGCGAAGATTGCCGCCAGTAAAAACAAGGACGTCAATACGAGTCCTGCAATGGCGCTGAGTGGAATGCGACTAAACACGATGAATGATAGGCCTTATCTGGGATGACGAATGCGTGGATTGGCGATGATTGAAACAATATCGGCAATCATGTTCAGACCAATATAGAAGGCTGCGAAGATCAAACCACACGCTTGCACAACAGGAACATCCCGTTTGGATACATGATCGACCAGATATTGCCCCATACCTGGATACACGAATATGACTTCGACAACTACCACACCGACTACAAGGTAGGCGAGGTTTAGCATGACAACATTGACGATAGGTGCAATCGCGTTAGGGAAGGCGTGCCTGGCAATAATACGCAATGGCGACAGGCCTTTTAATTCTGCCGTTTCAATGTAGGCCGATTGCATGACGTTGAGAATGGCTGCGCGTGTCATGCGCATCATGTGCGCTAACACCACAAGTGTCAGCGTTGCAGCGGGTAGTGCCACCGCCGTGAGTCTTTCGGTAAAGCTCATCGACTCATACACAGTGGCAACGCTGGGAAACCAGCCTAGCTTTACGGCAACGAAATAGATCAACAGGTAGCCTGTGAAGAATTCGGGCAACGATATGAAAGCTAGTGTAGAGCCTGAAATCAGCTTGTCTGGCCAACGGTTCTTATAGCGTACTGCCATGAGGCCAAGAAATATGGCAATGGGTACGGCAATGATCGCTGACACAGATGCCAGAAACACGGTGTTGTACAGGCGTTTACTGATTGCATCCGCAATATCAGTACCGTTAGTCAGTGCTTTTCCCAGGTCGCCCTGGACAATGCCGCCCAGCCAGCTGATGTATCGTGACAAGGCAGACTCATTGAGCCCCATATCCCGACGCAGATTGGCAAGTGCTTCGGGTGTGGCAGATTGACCAAGGATAGATTGTGCAACATCACCAGGCAGGATAGTGGTGCCAGCAAATATAAGCGCCGATACAGCCAGTAATAGTAATGCACTGATGGCAAGCCGCTTTGCCACCAGGGTTAGTAGATAACTCATCGGATATTTTATTTTGTAAAAGGATGCGCAATATGGCGTTGCGCATCCCTTGATCGCATGACGTTATGCTTTCAACCAGCAGCGGGATAAGGCCTGCCCGTTCATCATGGTCTGGTTGGCATTGACAGTCCAGCCTTCTACTTCATCGGAAACACCCTCTACCCAGTCATTGAACATGGGGCAGATAAGCCCGCCATCGTTGTGCACCATCGTACCCATGTCGCGATAGATCTGCTTGCGTTTTGCCTCATCAAGCTCGCCGCGAGCGCTAAGCAACATCTTGTCAAAGTCTTCATTGATGAAGCGCGTGTCGTTCCAGTCTGCGGTTGATAGATACGCAGTTGAATACATCTGATCCTGAGTCGGACGACCGCCCCAGTACGATGTGCAGAACGGCTGCTTGTTCCAGACTTCAGACCAGTAACCATCATTTGGCTCACGTTTGACATCCAGTGTGATACCGGCTTTCGCAGCGCTTTGCTGAAAAAGCTGCGAGGCATCAACAGCGCCCGGGAAAGATCCGTCAGCCGTGCGAAGCACGATGGGACCGGAATGGCCTGATTTCTTGTAATGGAATGCGGCTTTGTCGGCGTCGAAGCTGCGTTGTTCTATGTCTTCGGCAAAGTAGGGATAAGCTGAGTTTATTGGCATATCGTTGCCAATGGAACCATAGCCAAAGAGGATTTTGTCGAGCATCTCCTGCCGGTCTATCGCGTATTTAAGTGCCAGGCGAAGATCATTATTATCAAATGGTGCAGTATTGGCGAACATGTTGAAAACATAATGACCACGGCCGGGCGCCGCTTTTATCTGTACATTGGGTATACGCTTTACCAGCTCGACAATTTTAGGCGGTACACGCTCGATCATGTGCACTTGACCCGATTGAAGCGCTGCGACTCTGGCAGTGTCGTCGTTGATAACCAGTATCTCGACTTGCTCAGCGTGGCCACGATCACTTTTCCAGTCGTTAGTATTCTTTTCGTAACCGTGGCGTACACCCGGTTCATTAACGACCATTTTGTAAGGGCCTGTGCCTATGGCCGCTGCCGGATTATCTTTGCCACCATTTGGCTGAACAACAAGATGATAATCAGACATTAGAAAAGGTAGATCGGCGTTTGCATCTTTAAGACCAACAACCACAGTGTTACCGTCAACCTTCATGCTGTCGATATTACGCATGACACCTAATGCACCTGATTTTGTATCCTCGCCTGAATGTCGCTCGAGGGTGGCAAGCACATCAGCTGGCGTCAGTGTTTTGCCATTGTGAAACTCAACACCCTGCCGAATTTTGAATGTCCACGTCTTTGCATCCGCCGATGAGGAATATTCTTCGGCCAATCGGTTTTCTATGCTGCCATCGTCTGCGATATCGAGTAGCAGGTCGCCCCATTGATGGCCATTCAGGAATGGCACTGCGCTGGAAGATGTTGCGGGGTCCAGGCTGTTGGTGGACTCGCCGCCAGAACTTCCCAGCTTGAGCAATCCACCTTTTACAGGCTCGGCTGCCATTGCAGACTGACTGAGGATACTGTTTGAGAAGGCCACGCTTGCGCCCATGGCCGCAGCGCGCTTCATGAAAGTACGGCGATCGAGTCTGCCTGATGTAACCAGTTTGCCTAGCTTCTCTAGCGTGTCTGTCATGATTTATAAATCTCCGTTAGCAATGTAAAGTGCGACTCGTGCCAATTAAATGACGTGTGATGTCGCAGTAATATCCCTACTAGGAAACGACAATAATGGACGTAATGCAAGCCTTTCGTTTAATACGTTTCTGGAAATGCTGCTTTGGGTCTTCATCAAAAACACAGCCCATATACCCCGTCAACTAGTCGAATACCAATAGGCAATAGGTTTCAGTGCTTATTTTCCGACAGAAAGCCTGTCATGATTCACTATCCCCACGTCGTGAAAAATGGTTATTACCTGCCGTCACACACAGACGTTCGATGGGTGAAACTGACAGCAAACCTTCTAGTAAGGCCACTGTTTTTTGTCTAGATAAGTTATTGCTTCTATTATGCGATCGAAACTGCGCTTGGCACGCTCTACTGTATGGCGAGCCCGAAGATACCCATGAACCAACCCTGACTCCTTGAACCAATGAGCTCTGCCACCGGCGAGCCGGATGTTGGAGCAGTAGGAATCACCGTCATCGCATAGTGGATCGCACTCGGCGCTGAAGACAATGGTAGGTGGTAGATTGTTAAATGAGGTATCCAGCAGCGGGGCGAATAAGGGGTCGAACATCTGTGTTGCGTTCCTACATCTAATGCTGGCATAGAACTGAACATCATCTGTGCTGAGCATCGGCGCATTTGCATGGGTAAGATACGATCCTTGAGTAGTATCTCCACCCAATCCCGGGTAGATCAGTAACTGGCCGATAATCTCAGGCACGGCTTGATGAATGTCTCGTTTGTTGCGATAGGCATGGCACGCCGCTGCGGCCAGATTTGCACCTGCGCTGTCACCACACACGATGATGGATTGCTGCTGAGTCTGATAGATGTGCTCGATAACTACCATCACATCGTCAAGTGCTGCCGGATGCTTGTGTTCAGGTGAGAGTCGGTAATCTACCGATATCACCGAGTTGCCGGTTCGCCCACAGATCTCTGCACACACATCATCGTGGCTTTCAAGACTGCCAACGAGAAACCCTCCCCCATGCAGGTAGATGATATTGGCAGTATTTTTAAGGTCTGATTCTAAGGGTGGCTTATACTGTCTAAAGGGTATTTGCGTTTTATTGTCGCGACTATTATTAGCACTATTGTTAGCACTATTGTTAGCACTATTGTTAGCACTAATGGAGTCATCAGAGCTTGTGACACCAGCAGGGTAGTCTGCATAAAACTCTCGACACATAGCGGCATACAGATCGCGTTGTTGCCGAATGTCTAAACTGGTCGCATCTGCCGGGAAAGCATTTTCCGTACGTTTAATAAACGCTTGCGTTTGCGCATCGATAAGTTCGGAGTAATCTGGCATTACTAGACTCCTGGCTGGCGTTTCAGGCATAAAATCGAGCTATTAAAATCAAGGGCAGGAACGATGATAGAGCAGGCTATTGTGGATTGGGATGACGCATACGAAAACACTCAGAACATAGTGGATGGCACAGAATACCCCTCACGTTGGCAAACCAGTTCAGCACAATTTCGAGATCAGTATTCTGGTGAGATCGATTTAAGCTACGGTAGCACTCTTCGCCAGCGTTATGACTTGTTCGTGCCCGATTCAAGGAATAGCGATAAAGCGCAGGGCCTTTTCGTGTTTGTTCATGGCGGGTATTGGCAGAAGAGCGATAAATCATTCTGGTCGTACCTTGCCAAAGGGCCACTTGAGGCAGGCTGGACGGTCGCGATATTGTCCTACAGGCTTTGTCCTGATGTCAGCGTTAACATGATTCAGTCGGATATTGCCATGGGCATTGCAAAGGCTGCCAAGCAGATAGAGGGACCTATTATACTGTCCGGCCACTCTGCGGGTGGGCATCTTGTACAAAGCATGATGTGTGAGAATTCAGGGTTGCCAGCAGAGGTAGTTCAGCGGCTGTCGCATGTGCTTAGTATCTCCGGAATTACCGATCTGCGCCCTCTGATAAAAACGCGTTTGAACGATAACTTGCGTCTTGATTTCCAATCTGCCATCGACGTTAGCCCGGTCTTTCAACAACCGATAACCACTGCGCCGCTTACAGCTTGGGTGGGTGCTGGCGAGCGTGCAGAATTTATCCGGCAAAACGCATTGCTTGCGAATATGTGGCGAGGTCTGGGGGTTCAAACACAGGTGGTTGAGGAGCCCGACAAGCATCATTTCGACGTGATCGATGGCTTATGCGATAAAAATTCATTAATGATGCGAGCGGTACTTTCTCAGTTTTCATCTTTTGGCTGATGCATACCTGGCCGCTCAGGCTGCTTTCAGCAGCTATGTCTATTCGCTGACTACTCGCCAGACAACATTACCCACATCATCAGCTACCAGCAGACTGTTGTCAGGGCCAACAGTGACACCAACAGGCCGACCGTAAGAGACTTTTTCATCAGGTGATAGAAACCCTGTCAGGATATCGCGAGCCATCCCGGAAGGCGTGCCGTTTTCAAAAGGTACAAAGATTACTTTGTAGCCACTCAAGGTGCTGCGATTCCAGGAACCGTGTTGTCCAATCACCATGCCGTCGGTATCAAAACCTTTCAGTGTGCCAGCAGGCAACCAACATAAACCCAGCGATGCCGTATGGCCTCCCAGTGCAAAATCAGGTGTTAGGGCAGTAGCCACCTTTGAGGTATCTTGAGGGACGCGATCATCAATGGTTTGCCCCCAATAACAGTAAGGCCAGCCATAGAATCCACCATCGACAACCGATGTCAGGTAGTCCGGCGGAACCTCGTCACCAAGGCCGTCACGTTCATTGACAACAGTCCAAAGAGCCTGGGTGTGGGCTTCCCATGCAAGCCCTACCGGATTACGAAGACCGCTGGCGAATGGTCGACTTTTGCCGCTGCCAAGCTCGATTTCATAGATCACGGCACGGCCAGTTTCAGCTTCCATGCCGTTCTCTGCGATATTACTTTCCGAGCCAACACCGGCATACAGTTTTGTGCCCTCCTTGTTGGCTAGTAAGCTGCGCGTCCAGTGACCGCCTGGTTTGAAATCGACAATTTTTTTACCAGCGCCCTCAAGTCTAGTGGCGTTGTGTGTGTAATCAAAAGCTACCAAGCCATCGGTATTGCCAATGTAGAAGGTGTTATCAATTAGAGCCATGCCGAAAGGCTGATTCTGGTTGGCGATAAACGTTTCGCGTATTTCGCCTATACCGTCTTTATCTTCGTCCCGAAACAGCGTAATGCGGTTAGCTGACTCGCCTACCGCAGCGGCTCGTTTCATTGTGCTCAGCATCGCATATTCAAACGCACTTTTTACCGCCCATGGCGTGGGCAGCGCCTCGGCAACCAGAACATCATCGTTGGGCAGTATGTAGATCCAGCGCGGATGTTTCAGCCCCGAAGCAAAGGCATTTACCTTCAAGCCCGTTGCCACAGTCGGCATTTGCCCATTGCTCCAGCCACGTGCTGTCGGCATCTTCAGAGTGGGTATTTTCTGAGCACGGGCATCCGGGATATCGGGCGCACCGCCAGTGGCGGGTATGGCAGTATCAGCACCGCTCCAACGACGCATCAGGATAGCGGCAGCTCCTATCATGGCGACCAGGCGTGCAAATATTTGACTCAAAACCAATTCCTCGAATGGATATCATCGTGTAGGCGATAAGGTATCACGGCCGGGCAATAGGCAGCTGGTTACATCAGCTCCAGACAAATCCCCCGCCTCATTATCACCTTGCCAGAAGCACAGCGCCGTACTCTGATAGGCCAATCGCCCATCAGGCAACAGACCAATGTGGGGGAGGGCATGCTGCCACTACCGATATCAGAAATTGTTGCGGATAGCTGACAAAGTGGTTGTCGGTGTTATCGCCTCTGCACTGGTCTTGATATGAATGAGTGCAGGCGTTGATGCTGATAATGATTGCACCAACGCAGCGTTAAACTGATCAGTACGATCAACAGTTAGCCCCATTGCTCCATAGGAAATCGCTAATGCAGCAAAATCAGGATTATGTAAATCGGTACCACTCACTCGTCCTGGAAAATGGCGCTCCTGATGCATGCGGATGGTGCCATACATGCCATTGTCAATAACGATAATGATGATGTTTGCCTGGTACTGCATTGCCGTAGCGATTTCCTGCAGTGTCATCTGCAGACATCCGTCACCGGCAAAGGCAACAACACAACGATCTGGCTGGTGCAACTTGCCAGCGATAGCGGCAGGTAACCCATAGCCCATGGTTCCAGAGGTAGGCGCAAGTTGTGAACCGTAGTGGCGGAATTTCCAGAAGCGATGAATCCAGCTGGCGTAGTTGCCCGCGCCATTGGTAATGATGGCATTGTCAGGTAATGTGTCTTGAAGAGTCTGAATGACGCTGGCCATCTGCACATCGCCGGGTGTTGTAATATTCGGTGACGACCAGGCCAGATAGTCAGCATGACTTTGAGCGACAAAGCTCTGGCGCCGCGCCGACGAATCAACATTTACAGGTAATTTATCTAGCGCTGCGACCAATGTTGTCGGGCAAGCATTGATCGAAAGATCGGCGCGATATACCCGACCCAGCTCTTCGGCACCAGGATGTATATGAACGAGGGGTTGGGCAGGGCAAGGTACGCTTAGCAGGGTGTAATCCTGTGATGGCATTTCGGAGAATCGCCCGCCGAGCAGAATGATTAAGTCGCTGTGTTTTATGGTGTGCGCAAGCTGTGGGTTAATGCCAATACCGACATCGCCAGCATAGTTGGCATGCTGGTGATCAAATAACATCTGTCGTCGGAACGAACAAGCCACTGCAATTAGCCATTTTTCAGAAAATTGCTGAATCTGTTTAACCGCCTGCTCGTTCCAGCGCGATCCGCCCAGGATCATGATGGGTTGTTTCGAATAGCTGATCATGTCCGCCAGACGTTGCACATCTACATCACCGGGAAAGGTCTTCAACGGTTGCCAAGGGACAAGATTACCTGGTACAGCGGTTGCTGATAACGTGGTTTCGGGCAATACCAGGGCCACAGGTCCAGGTCTGCCAGAGGTTGCCGTATGGAAGGCTCTGGAGATAAATTCCTCTATGCGCTCGGCATTATCTATTTCTGCAACCCATTTGACGCTTGATCCCAGGAAACGCCGATAGTCGATTTCCTGGAAAGCTTCACGTTCACGAATGTGCATGCCAATCTGACCAATCAACACAATCATGGGAGTGGAATCCTGTAACGCGATATGAATTCCCGAACAGGCGTTGGTTGCTCCCGGCCCACGTGTCACCAGGCAAATACCCGGCCTGCCGTCAAGCTTGCCGGTGGCTTCAGCCATCATTGAGGCGCCGCCTTCATGTCGACATACGGTCGTTTCAATAGCACTATCGTACAAGGCATCCAGAACTGGCAGGTAACTTTCACCGGGCACACAAAATACGCGAGTTATCCCATGTGTTTCCAGCGCTTTTACGACAAGCTGGCCTCCATTTAATGCAGGCGGAATATTTAATGTTGTCATCGTTTAGAAGCTCTTTGGTCAATGGCTTGCATCGTCGTCATTAGTGAGGGGCGTAGAAACTCAGTCTGCAGGCGCGTCAGGGGGGCTGGGTACAACATTACTGCATAAGCAGTGCGTGGCCCAAGCAGGTTAGTAACCACATGATTGATGAAATTCTGGCCCGTAATGTGCGCGATCCAGTTGTAATAATTTCGAAACTCTCAGAGGACAGACGGTGACGGTCGGATCTGAAAAAGTACCATCCCAAAAACCACCCCAAGTACAATCGGCTGACGCTCGCAAGGCTGCAGAGTCAATTCCGGTTGATGAGTTTGCCGAATCTGTATTGAAGTCGGTTCAAAGCTTAACCCTGGAGCTTGCTGATGTGGCGGGAAACGTTGACGCTGTGTTCCAGCGTGTAACAACGCAAGCTGGGTACCTGGGTGAACTTACCACATTAGCTGCGCAGCTTTCCGATGCGGCAAGAGACATTGACAAGGCTGGTGCACAGGCGAGCCAGCAGGCCTCGCAGGTTCAGGCCGGCACTGTGGAATCCGAATCAACCGTGAAGCTGCGACGACCCGCATCAGTGAACTGGTTGTCGGTGTCAGCGCTATCGAATCACAGCTAGTGGACTTGAATAAAAGTCTCAGCGGTGTCAGCAAGGTTTCTGGTGACATACAGACAGTGGCGAGGCTGACCAATCTGCTTGCCTTGAACGCAACCATCGAGCCGGCACGTGCAGGTGACGCAGGTAAAGGTTTCGCAGTGGTAGCAGGTGAGGTGAAGACGCTTGCGGGTAAAACATCGGGTGCTGCCGGTGTTATTGATCAAACCATGCAGGATGTGTCGAGCAATGTTGGATCGCTAATCGAGTCAGGTGGGAAGGCCCGCGAAGTCGCTGATAAAGTAAGTGACGGCGTTACCTTTATCAACACGACGGTTCATGACTTTAATGAGATGGCCAATCAGATGGAGGAAAGCGTTGGACGAATAGCCAATGCAGCGGGTCAATCGTTATCGCAATGTGAAATCATGCGAGATTGAATCGAATCAGCTGCTCAGGAAATACAGGATGCCAATAGCTCGTTGCATGAAGCCGATCAACGAATCGCAGGCTTGTTGAACATGAGCGAGTCGCTTGTTCAGTTGATTGCAGGTAGTGGTCGACAAGTACGGGACCGGTTTTTTACCGACACATAATCGTAAATTTTCCTATAGGCAAAAACCTGGCGAGCCAGAGTGGAATAATGCGCATTGCCGTAACCGCAGAATATTTAACGATAGAACAGGTCTGTCTTGTGGGCAAAACAAAAAGAACTTTCAATTGCAGACTTATCGGCGCGATATGGGCAATGGCGAACATGTGCTGATGTACGATTGTTCGGCGCCCATCCGCGTTAAAAAACAGCACTGGGGCGGATTTCGCTTGGGGTATAAAGCATAAGGACTCGTAAAACAATAATCTATGCATGTCGCTTGTCCCTGCATCCTGCCCCGCAACGTTGTTCGTCGGTTGAATAGCAGTACTTCGCCCGGATCCGTCCCTGCCGGACAGGCGAAGGGACAACCAAAACGAATAGTTTTTATTTTCGAAACCTGAAAAGTGCTATCTGAAAACTTTTCAATGGTTTTGTTGTCTGTGTTTTGACCTTGGTCGGCTGAGTTTGATCAGATTTGGGGGGTGGGGCTTAAATACCGCGGTAAATGACATTAATCTGTATGTCAAGCCCTAGTTTGGGTAGTTCGGTTGTACAGAATGATCCATCTATTCACAACTATTATCCTGGTTATCTTGATTCAGTCATCTTTCATACATTAACTTTGTCTATAACCTATACAACTAAAGTACTAAAAGCTTTATCGTGCACGGTATGTATCGAGTTCGTGCGCTCATCAACAAGCGTGTCAAAAGTAGACTCTCTCCATTTCTTCAAGAATAGTTTCAGGTTCCAGGACACATTATACGCCTATGGCCTCGCGGATTCTGCCAGGCTCAACCCCGAGTATCGGTACCTTTCCGATTTTCTGCCTGACGTAACATCGGTAATGCAGTGAGCAAATAATGCTGCGTAAAGGCCACGTTGCGTAGTTTTCTTATCCGTGGATGCTGCCCAGGCGCAGATATTCCACACCAAGACACAATATCTATATGTCATTTGAAGAACTAGGCCTGTCATCCGAGGTGCTACGCGCCGTTACGGAACAGGGCTACAACAATCCAACTCCTATCCAGTCCAAGGCTATACCTATTGTATTGCGCGGCGGCGATGTCATGGCGAGCGCTCAGACGGGCACCGGTAAAACAGCCGGATTTACTCTGCCACTGCTGCAACGTCTGTCACAACAAGAGCCTGCACCGTCCAGAAAGCGAGGCGCAGTTCGCGCGCTGATACTGACACCCACGCGTGAACTTGCAGCGCAGATCGCTGAAAGCGTGCAGATGTATGGCAAACACCTAAACTTGAAGTCCGCAGTTGTATTTGGTGGTGTCAGCATTAATCCGCAAATCAGTCAACTACGTCGTGGTGTCGATATTCTTATAGCTACACCGGGTCGCCTGCTCGACCATGCTGGACAAGGCACGGTCGATCTGTCAACGGTAGAAATTCTAGTGCTTGACGAAGCCGATCGCATGCTTGATATGGGCTTCATACATGATGTAAAACGTGTACTTAAACTGGTGCCTGGCAAAGAGCAACGACAAAGTCTGTTGTTTTCTGCGACATTTTCATCGGACATCAAGCAACTTGCTGCCAAAATTCTTAACGACCCTCAACTGGTTGAAGTTGCTCCTCAAAACGCCACAGCAGATCGGATTGATCAACAGGTCTACAAGCTGGACAAAGTGCGTAAGCGTGAATTGCTATCAAAACTCATCACCGATGAAAACTGGTCCCAGATTCTCGTTTTTACACGAACAAAGCACGGTGCCAATCGACTTGCCGAGCAACTGGGCAAAGACGGGCATTCCGCTGCTGCTATTCACGGCAACAAGAGTCAAGGCGCTCGTACCAAAGCACTGGCAGGATTCAAGGCCGGAAAAATCAAGGTATTGGTCGCTACCGACATTGCGGCACGTGGTCTGGATATCGACCAACTTCCCAACGTTGTCAATTTCGAGTTGCCAAATGTTCCGGAAGACTATGTCCACCGCATCGGTCGTACAGCGCGTGCTGGCAAGGCAGGCAAAGCTGTATCTCTGGTTTGTATCGATGAAGACAAATTGCTTGCGGGCATTGAACGCCTGATCGGCAAGAGCATCCCGCGTGTTCGAATTGAGGGATTTGAGCCTGATCCAAGTATTCGTGCCGAGCCCATTCGACAAGGTGGTGGTGGACAACGGGGAGGCAATAGAACAGGCCAGGGCAGAGGCCCAGGTGCTGGCAGAAACGGAGGCGCGCCGTCTGGGCATCGTCCGGGTGGTAACAGTGGTGGTGGTGGGCGTCGTGGTCAGGGCGGATCCGGTCAGGCTGCACCGGGCAGAACTGGCAGCAATGGCCGCCGGCGTCGCGTCTCCGGCGCGTAGTTGCGGGTGTGCTTCTGTTTCACGAGCCCTGAGGCTGTATCCCCGTGTGCACGGAGGTACAGCCGGACTACTAAGGGTCTGGCGCAGCAATAATTAATCGACTGCGCAATCTCCTCAGCCTTTGAGGACGAAAGAGACTTTCATGGTGACGCGGTATTCTGTGACCTTGCCATTTTCAACGACGGCTTTCTGATCCTTGATCCAGACACTTTTAACCCCTTTAAGTGTTTTGCTGGCTCTTTTCACACCCTGAGACACAGCATCATCAAACCCTTTGCTTGATGAAGCAATAATCTCTGTAACCTTTGCAACTGACATTCTGTTTTCCTCTGATTAATGAAATACGGACGGTAGAAGGTACTAGCCTTTATTGCTCATGTACAGATATGATCCGAACAGTCATGTAGTTTTACAGGGCTATTGACAAATTTTATGCGCAGTATTTAGCCACAACTAAAGCGAAATTAAGCTTGTGTAATAATTCGTTACAACCGCTTAATGTGGGCGCGCGAAGTTGGGACTACTAGCGAGGCGACCTCATATTCCAGAATCCTGAATTTATGACGTTGTCGGCTCAATGGTGATTACCTCGCGACAAATCGTACTTCGGAAGGATCAAACCAGGTACGCGAGTACTCTGCAATCAAGCCATATTGATCACGCGATAAGCGTTCAATAAAACCCCAGTGCTTGTTTTTATGCTTATTGAAAATTTCAGGAGCCCACTGTGGCAGCAGTGCAACACCCACTCGATCTTCCGCGCGAGTGATGCGCAAGTCCAGATGTTCAAGATAGAACCGGTAGAGTGAGTGGCCGATTTTGGCTGTGTCTATCTCGTTGGTTATTCGTCCGTCCAGCCATATCTCTTCAAGTGCTGCCACCGTATCGTCCAGATGACGTATGCGCGTAAAGCGAAACGCATGAGCACAGCTTCCGGGCAACATAACAGTGGCAGGTTTACGCGTTTTTTCAACACCCAAAAGTTGTGCAGAAGGATTCGCGGGCCCGTGGATTTTTTCTAATCTGAAAAGTGCATAGACATTCTCCACATTGACAGGATGATTGATGTAATTCCCGGATCCCTGTACGCGCTTTAACAGACCGCGACGTTCGAGTTCTGCCAACGCTTTTCTCAGTGTCCCGACAGCAATACCCAGCTTTTGCGACATGCGGCGCTCTGGTGGCAATCGATCACCATCGGACAGGATGCCGGTGTGAATATCTCTTACCAGCATCTCCGCTATCTGGTCTGCGAGCGGCAATGTGCCTTGCTTGGTTAAAGGCGGTGTCTGTAGATCAGATGACATATCGCAACACTATCCAACTGTGCTTTGTACAATGGTTTGACTTATTGATACACGATTGATACATTTCCGGCAAGTCCTGGGAGAATTCCGAATGACCGTTGTGCCCGTCAGATCTGCTGATGTGTCGACCGCTGAAGTGTCATGGTTTGCGCCACTGTGCTCCGATGACTACCACTATCTGGGCGTACCAGACGGTGATTTGAGAAGCAGCTGGAAAAATACCTCGGCCATCGTCAAGCGCGCTGACGAGTTGGGTTTTCGAAATATCCTGTGTCCCTCGTCCTATCAGGTAGGGCAGGACACGCTCACGTTTGTTGCTGGCAACGCACCACTGACCAGCAACATCAATATGCTTGCAGCCATACGATGCGGTGAAACACAGCCTATTATGCTGGCGCGGACATTGGCGACGCTCGATCACATGCTTGAGGGGCGCCTGACGGTCAATATTATTTCTTCGGATTTTCCTGGCCAGAAAGAGGACAGTGCTTACCGTTATCAGCGATCGCACGAAGTTGTCGAGATTCTCAAGCAGGCCTGGACACAGGAGGAGATTAATTTCAAAGGTGAGATTTACCAGTTTGAAGGTTTAACGTCAGATCCCGTCAAACCTTATCAAACCAATGGAGGTCCATTGTTGTATTTTGGTGGCTACTCGCCGCCTGCGCTCAATCTTTGTGGGGAACATTGCGATGTGTATCTTATGTGGCCGGAAAAAAAGGAAGCGCTAGCCGAGCGAATGATTGCGGTCAACGCCTGTGCCGCTGCCCACGGTCGTGTTCTGGACTATGGATTACGTGTGCACATGATTGTCAGGGAAACCGAACAGGAAGCAAGAGAGCATGCGCGCATGCTGGTGTCGAAACTGGATGACGAGCAAGGTCAGCTGATTCGCGAGCGTGCGCAGGATGCATCATCACTGGGCGTCTCCCTGCAAGCCAGAAATCGAGCGTTGGCAGATGTGGAGGGCTACGTAGAACCTCATCTGTGGACCGGTGTAGGACGTGCACGTTCCGGATGCGGCGCCGCACTTGTTGGTAGTCCCGAACAAGTACTGAGCGCTATCGAAGAATATAAAGCGATGGGGATTCGTGCCTTTATTTTCTCCGGCTATCCGCATCTGGAAGAATGCGAGCATTTTGGACGATTGGTGCTCCCGCATCTGGAAACCTGCTCACTGCCACAAATACATGGTCGTGTTCCAAACCGAACTCCTGCAACGCCATTGGGTACCGGCCAGAGGCGTTAGCATGATTTTTCATAATCTTTAAGACGTATTAATACACCACAACACACTAGAGGAATTCACTCATGACCAGAATAAGCGCCCACTGTACTTTGGCCCTCGCAGCCGCAGGTCTGCTGGGAGTAACGCCTGTAGTTGCCGATGAAATCAAGTTCCTGTGTTATCAGGACGCAAACGAATGCGAGGTGCTTGAAGAGCTGGCTGAAGCGTTCAAGGCCGAATCAGGACATAGCGTTGTAACCGAGACCGTGGGTTACGACATTATTCGCGATCAATTGGAAAATCAGCTACAGACCGACGCTGCGCCCGATCTGGCCCGTGTGACCAACCTGGGCGGCTTTAACGAATTCTACCTCGATCTTACCGAGTACGTTGATACTGAAAGCTGGCAAAAAAACTATTCTGCAGTTCTTCCCTGGTTCCGCAAGCCTGGTGGCGAGGATGATGGCATATATGGCTGGATGACACAGCTGACTGTTACCGGTCCATTTATCAATGTCACAATGTTCGATGATGCGGGTGTCGATATTCCAGCCGATGGTGCAACCTGGGATGACTGGGCGGAGGCGTTGCGTCAAGTCAAAACCGAGTTGGGTATCAATGCGGGTCTGGCAATGGATCGAACTGCACACCGTATGGCCGGCCCCGCGTTCTCCTTCGGTGCAAAATTCTTTGATAACAACGGAGAACCCATCCTTGTCGACGAGGGTTTCAAATCGTTCGCCGAGACATTTGTCGGTTGGCATGAAGAAGGCCTTATGCCGGCTGAAGGCTGGCCTGCCGGATCTGGAACGCAATATCAGAATGCCGCACCTTTGTTTCTTTCTGGCGAAGTTGCCATGCACATGTCTGGTTCGTGGATGATCAGCAACTATGCTGATAATGTCAAAGATTTTGAATGGCAGGCTGTGCCTATACCGTGCGGTACTGGCGGATGTGGTGCCATGCCAGGCGGGTCGGCCATAACTGCTTTCAAGTCAACAGAATCGCCTGAGGCGGCTGCCATGTTCATTGATTTTCTTGCACAGGAAGATAACGCCGAGGAATTTGCCGCGGCTACCAAGAATATCTCTGCGCATCAGGGCTTACAGCAAACGGGTGTCGACTACGGCGATACCTCTCCGGCAGTTGCGCAAGCCTTAGCCGTGTTTGCAGCGAATGCAGGCAAGGCCGCCGAGACAACACCTCAAGCGTACACGTTCCAGGGCTATCCGAAGAATTTCGTCATCTACTCGGTTGTGCCTGATTACATCACGCAAGCAATCACGGGTGAGATCACACTTGATGAGGCATACACTGCTATCGATGCCGATGTTGCAGCGAAGATTGCCGAGTAAATATTCGACGGTGGCTGTGTCCCATCAACGCAGGGTTGATGGCGCCGCCACCAGAATATCCAGATACCGCTGATGCTTGATGCCATTATCAATGCATTTGCGGGTAGCCGGTGGCCTGTTGGTATAGCGATCTATCTGTTGGTGGGGCTGGTTGTTCTTCGGCCCTCCGGTAGTATCGGTTCGCGCTTTATGAGTGCACTGGGCTGGCCTTTGGAGCTTACCCAGCGCACTGCCGGTGCCATCGGTTTGCCTTATCTTTTTCTGTTGCCAAACATGTTGGTGTTCGCTCTTTTCACGTTTGCCCCAATGTTTATCAACATCGGGTTTTCAGTTACCGACGGGCAAAGTATTAACTTTGAGCAAAGGGTTTTTTCAGGCTCTGACAATTTTCAGCGGCTGACTTTCGATATTCAACCCGATACCGGTGGCGTGAACCAGGAAGATGACAAATTTCAGCAATCGGTAGCTGACACATTTACGTTTGTCATATTTCAGGTGCCTGTCATGATCCTGGTGGCACTGATCACTGCGCTGACCTTGAACCGGGATATTGCCGGGCGAGGATTCTGGCGATCCATTTTTTTCTATCCCGTGATGCTCAGCCCGGTGGTGGTCGGCTTTTTGTGGACGTTGATTCTCAAGCGTCAGGGGGTGTTGTCATTGACCCTGATGGATTGGGGTCTGATAGACGAGCCAATACAATGGCTACAGGACCCAGCCTGGACCATGTTCTGGTCTGTGTTTGTCTACACATGGGCGCATCTGGGATTTTATATGCTTATTCTTCTTGCCGGGCTTCAAGCTATTCCAAAAGACTTATATGAAGCTGCCAGCATGGACGGTACATCTGACTGGCGCGTGTTGCGAAAGATCACGCTACCACTATTGATGCCGACGCTACTCGTGGTTACCGTTTTGTCTTTAGTGAAAGCGTTTCAGGCATTTGAAGAGCTCTATGCCATGAATGTTCGCTGGCAGTCGCTGGTTGCCTATATTTTCGAGACCTCAGGCTTGCGTGGTCAACCTACAGCCTTTGGTCTGGGCATAGCGGCAACCGCTTCCATGTTGGTGGCAGGGTTGTTAATGCTACTGTCATTGTTGCAGATGTATCTGTCGCGCAAGAAGGACGCTGTTTCAATTTGAGCACAACATGGTCATTTCTCAGTCGTACACAAGGCCAGCATGGCAAACTGACGCTGACCGATTATGCTGCATATCTTTATCTTGCCTTCGGTTTTCTCATAATTTTTATTCCGGTTAGCTGGATAGGCCTGAATTCGGTCAAGAGTGCCTTTCAGCTTGAAAAACAAGATCTTTCATTGCTGCCAACAGACTACTTACGCGTTGGGCGAGGTACCCTGAATGGTCCGGACGGGCGTCAGATATTCATCATCGCCTCACTACCAGATTGGGTACTCAACTGGTCGGAGCTGCGCCCGGAAGAGAAGGCGTCTCATGATGTAGAGGCCTTTCTGGAAGGAATAGAGGGCCGCGAGTATTATGTGTTACGCAGTCATCTAGGGCTGGTGCCGCAGTATGCCCGGCAGATGATTGACGATAAATTGTTGCCGGATTGGCTTGTGCGGTATGCATCGATGTTGCCGGCAGCCCGTGAGGCGCTGGATCTGGATGGTGTGTTGGCCTCACTTGATACACAGGAACGCCGTATATTATTGGAGTATCTGGGCGTAGAACCCTACAAGGCTAATCGTCTGGTCAGTCAGGTGCTGGTGAACGCGCCTGATCCCGAAACGGGTGAGCTGAAGCAATATTCGGTTGCCAGCGCGACTACCCGGCAGGAAATGGTTTCTGCTCGAGCTGTTGATGATCCATTAGCCAAGGTCGTACGTTTGCCGGCCAACTCAATGATCGCAACCAGCGTTATGCGCCCGGCATGGAACAATTTTACTGAACCCTTAGGTGGTAAGGCTTATGGTGTGAATGTCGATTTTGTCACCTGCATAACCAATTCTGTCCTGGTCACAGTATTGGCCACACTATTAACCCTGCTTATAAATTCCATGGCAGCGTTTGCTCTTTCCAAGTATCGATTTCGTGGTGAGACGTTTTTTTTCGTGGTTATTCTGGCAACATTGATGGTACCTGCCACCATAACCCTTGTGGGGGTTTTTAAAGCGATCAATGCGACTGGCCTTTCCGGGTCCATTTGGGGCGTGATTGTGCCTGGAGCTGCTACGCCTGCAGGGGTTTTTCTCTTGCGTCAATACATGCTCACCATACCCGAGGAGCTACTGGAGGCGGCCCGTATGGATGCTGCCAGTGAATGGAAGGTGTATTGGCGTATCGTTCTACCATTGGCATTGCCAGCCCTTGCAGCGCTAGGCATACTTTCTGTCATCTGGCGCTGGAATGATTTGATATTACCGATGATTGCGGTAGCTACCACCAAAGAGGCTTATACCATTCAGTTGTGCCTGTTGGAATTTCGTGGTGAGCACTTGAGTCAGGAACACTATCGTTTGGCGATGACCATGATCAGTCTGATACCGACCACGCTTGTGTTTGTCTTTTTGCAACGCTATATCACTACCGGTATCGCTAACACAGGGCTGAAATAGTTGTGGCTACGCTTGCGCTGAAAGAGCTACGAAAAGCTTATGGATCAACGAAGGTTATTCATGGCATAGATCTAGTGGTGGACAGTGGAGATTTTTGCGTCTTTGTAGGCCCGTCAGGTTGTGGCAAATCTACATTACTACGCATGATTGCGGGTCTGGAGGGCATTGACTCAGGGGAGGTGTATATCGATGATGAGCTTGTCAACAATATAACGGCTGCCCGACGCGGTCTTGCCATGGTTTTCCAATCGTATGCGCTCTACCCCCACATGAGCGTGCGCCAGAACCTTTCGTTCGGCCTGGAAAACCTTAACATGCCAAAAGCTGACATCGCACAACGGGTGGATGAAGCCGGTCGCATGTTGCAGATAGGGGAGTTGATGAAACGGAAGCCTGGACAGCTGTCGGGCGGGCAAAGGCAGCGCGTGGCTATTGGCCGAGCGGTGGTCAGAGAGCCCCGCATATTTCTCTTTGATGAGCCTTTGTCCAATCTGGATGCTGAGCTGCGTGTTGCCATGCGTGGAGAGATAGCGGCGTTGCATAAACGACTGGGTAATACCATGATCTACGTAACGCATGATCAGGTTGAGGCCATGACGATGGCCGACAAGATTGCGGTGCTGCGTCAGGGTAGGGTAGAGCAGTATGGTCGAGCTCTGGATTTGTATAATTATCCCAGGAATACGTTTGTTGCTGGTTTTATCGGTTCTCCGAGAATGAATTTTCTCGACGCTGTGGTTAGTGCGCGAGTGGCTGACAACTTGACGTTGAAGCTTGTCCATGGCGATGAAATTTCGGTCAATGGTGCAGGCTTTGCAGTTAACACTGATGACCAGGTAGAACTTGGCATACGCGCTAACCATATGCAAATAAGTGATGCCTCAGCAGGCCAGATGCAGGTAAAGGTTAATTCGACAGAACAGCTCGGTGGGGAGACATACATATACGGAGAGGTTTCGGAGCATGCACCGCTGACGCTTCACCTGCCAGGGCAAGTGGATGTTCAGAGTGGCCAGAGCATATCTGTCAGCCTTGTGCATGAACACATACACTTGTTTTCGAAGGCTTCTGGTCATTCACTTCGACTGTAGATGACAGCAATACAAGATGTTGGCAACGGGCTACCGGCTTTCGTCAAACGGATTGTGTGTACCACGAAAATAGATCAGCAATACTCCGACAGGCAGGGAAATAAGTCCAAGCAGACCATACATTACCATCATCGGCTCAGTGCTATTTTGAGTATCATCCATTAGTCCGATATAAACCCTGGTAAGTAGCGCTAGTCCGAATACAAATATAATGAGACCTAGCAATGCTTCGTATACGGCATAGATAATACGCAGCCCACGTCGATGCTTGCGTGTGATGGATTTTCGTTTTGAACCGTGTTTTTGTCGCTTCAGGAAAAGCCTGTTAAACAAGCCGTTGGGTTTTCGTGTGAACAGTACCTGACCATTGGCGGCAATGTGCTTGCTGAAGGTCAGCCTATAGGCGGCGGCACCCAGCAGCATGAGCAAAATCAGGAGCATGGCGACTCCCAGAGCAGAATTGAGCTGAAAAAGTGTACTCAGATATTTGATGACCTCACTCATAAAGTGTGATTTTAGATCAGTGCACGTAACTTGCAAACTGAAATGCCATTGTGCATGGATTCAGGTCAATCGCCTTACGCAGGCATCGCCTGTCTTTGCCATTGGTAGTTGGCTTTTCTTCTAACGCATTCGGCTGTAGTTTGCTCATGGCAGGATTTCCCACACATGTGTTTGCCGGTTGTGGTCCGGTTCATTTGCAGCAGGGCGATTGGACGTCTGATAGTCAGTTCCTGAGCGCCTTGCGTACATCATGGATTCAGCAGTACGCCGATTACATGGGTGAGGAGGCTGCGGCGCGCCATATTGATCAGCTAAGTGCACAAGGCAGGCTTTTCGCACACCACGAGCCATTGACTATTCATGCCTGGATAGATGAACGTATTGTAGGTATCAGTGCCTTACGTCCGCTGTCAGGGATCGATTTGATCACCATGCTGGAAGTCCTTCCTGAGTTTCGTAACCGGGGTATTGGCATTCAGTTGGTGCAGGCTCTGTGCAGCGCTAGCAAGAGTCTGATGGCGCATGTATCGATTTACCAGCCGGGTGTTAAACAATTTTACAGGCGCGCAGGTTTTCACCTGCTGGACAGAGCCGAGGTGCGCCATGGGGAGCATGTACTGGAGTTTGATGTTGTTGCCAGGCATACTGTTGGTGCGCCCTAGTGGGTCCGACAACGTCATGTTTCAAAATCCTGAGATATGACGTTGACGGGCCATTAGAGTTGCATTCAGGGTAAGACGGCGTCGCCTGCCCGCAACCACTCAAACATCAGACCCTTGGCTGATCTATCCTCAAAGCCCGCCCAGTAGGTGTGTTCTTCAGTGAAGGCTCCGTCTTCGTCTACTGAATAGACACCATCATTGGAATCCGGGATTAGATCCAGGTACTGGTCTGCTGCGGCATCTTGTTTGAGGTAGCGCTCAAGCCAGACGGTAGAGAAGTGCTGTGCGATGTTATTCATGCGAGTGGTATCCCACACCGCGTCAGCGTAGTGACCAAAAGGCGCATAACCCAGTGATGCACTGACTTCATAGCTCTCTGCAGGAGCAGGCATGGGGGCTGCGGCATTGTGATTGGCGTTTTCAAATGTCAGTAACGCGCGGTCTATATTGCTTGCTTCTTCCCAGATGGCTCGCACACCATCTTCATACAAGGAAACATCATCCTGTGAACCTGCTACGAACAGCATTGGTATTTGCAGGCCCGCCAGGCTATCGGCATCGAAGAAACCCGAGTTTCGGCCCCAAGGTGCAAATGCAATAGCGGTTTTGATGCGTGAATCTGGTAAGGCATTGTGAGTATCACTACCACTCTGGTGGATGCCCAGCGTGCCAAACGGCGGGCTGAAGGGGAACTGTACCGATGCCTCTGTTACACCACCTCCCGCGGTGATCACAGCACCATAACCCCCCATGGAATAGCCTACTATGGCCGTGTTGTCAGTATCGATCAAGCCGTTAAGAAAACTTGCCGGGTCATCGTCAAGTCTTGCCATTTCATTGAGTACAAACAATTGATCCAGCGAGCGGTTGCGCAGAGTGGAACCAAAAGCTGACTGTGTGCGATAGGTGGAATCGGTGTGATCAATTGATGCGACGATATAGCCCTTTGACGCAATATTTTCTGCCAAATGAGATAGCAGGAAGCGATTACCAGGATAGCCGTGGGACACTATAACCAGCGGGAACGGACCATCGCTGCTAACCGGCGCTGCCCATTTGGTTGCTTGTCCGGAAATATCGACTTCTGTTTGCGCGTCACGAAGGAAAACCTTAAGATTTTTACTTCCGGTGGCACCCGGATAAGCGGGATACCACATCTGCACGGGTAGCGATCGGTCATAGAGTGGTAACTCATCAGGTTGATCAGCTTCCGGGTCAAGTGCAAGCACGTCAATCTGCCCGGAATTGATAAGCTCAATGGGTCTTGTGCCGATCTCATAATCGCCATAGGCGGCGCGCTCAGGAGCATCGGGTCGTTGTGTGTCTATTCGATTCTGTGCATGCACGCTGTTAAATCCGATTGTGCAGAGTAGGGAGGTACTCAAGGTGGTGACCTTAAAAATCAATCTCATGGTTGTCTCGGCGGTTGAGGATGAATTGTTGTTTAACAATACGGTTCTAATCCATGGACCGATAGGGAGAATCTGCGGCAATAGTGCGGTGTGTAATGCGTTGACAGTGCGGTGATAATGCCAAGTTTATTAACCGTACCATAGGAATATGGTGATCGCTAATGCTATGGATAAATTGATTTTTCAAAATCTATCAGAATCAGCACTGAGCGCTACGTGCCTGGTACGGCAGATTACTGGTAAATTCAGATGACAAGCTTGTTCTGCAGGTGCGATACTGGACATCGGTTCTATTGTGGATAAACAGGCTTTGAATAAATATCGCACCAGGCCCATCGGCAAAACCTCGCTTGCAGTCACAGAACTTGGATTGGGCTGCGCAGCCATGGCTGGCAATCATCGATCAGTCTCTGATGCAGACATTGAAGCAGCAATAGATGAAGGTTTGTCGAGTGGGCTGAATTACGCCGATACCGCCCCTTTTTATGGTTTTGGTCGTTCCGAACATTTCGTAGGTCGAGGACTAAGGCACCGTGATAATTGGGTGTTGTCCACCAAGGCGGGCAGGCTGCTGCAACCAGGCTACCCCAAAGATGCATCGGCTGCGGAATGGCCGGGTAGTTTTCCGTTCCACCAAAAATATGACTACACCTACGATGGAGTGATGCGCTCCTATGAACACAGCTTGCATCGTATGGGTGTAGAGCGCATCGACATACTTCTGTTACACGATATCGGTGAAATGCAGCATGGCGAACAGGCCAATGCAGCGCTTTTTTCTGATGCAATGTCAGGAGGCTACAAAGCGCTGGATGAATTGCGCCGCGCAGGGGATATCAAGGCCATAGGGTTGGGTGTGAATGAAAAAGAGGTGTGTGAGCAAGCAATGGAGCACGGCCACTGGGACGCCTTCCTGCTTGCCGGTCGCTACACCTTACTTGAACAATCACCGCTCGACGGTCTGTTTCCAGCATGTTCAAAGGCTGGTACTTCCATTATTCTGGGAGGGCCGTTTAACTCCGGTATTCTGGCCGGTGGCGACACATGGAATTATGCCAGTGCCCCGCAAGAGGTCGTTGACAAGGCGCGAGCCATTGAAAAAGTATGCCGTTCACACGGTATTGATCTGGCAGCTGCTGCCTTACAGTTTCCCTTGGGTTCCACTCTGGTATCCAGCGTCATACCCGGACCACGCTCACGGGCGGAGATGAAGCAGATCATTCAGTGGTTCAATACTGAAATTCCAGCAAGCTTGTGGTCCGACCTTAAAAGCGAAGGGCTTATTCACTCTGAGGCTCAGCTACCTGCTTAAATAATCATGACTCGTTTTCTTTCATCAGAAGTCTGCGGCACTGAACTCAATTTCTGCCTCAGTCAATGTCTGATATGGGCCGATTTAGCAAATCATTAAAATCAGAATTTGTGGGTTTATCCAAAACCAGTTATCGTAAAATCCATCGCAGCAAGAACCTGATACCGGCAATGCTCCAGAGTGCCAATGGGTTTTGATGACACGTGATCAGGTACCGCAGAAATCTGCGGTGTCATCAATATGAAACGCTGTTCATTAAAAGGCGCGATAGGGTCGTGGCTTGCCTGTCCTTGTCGCTCCATCTACTGTAATTCCGCTTTGTCTATTGAGCTAATAGGCGTTTCGGTGCTCGTGCGGCCAATCATCTGACAATAATGTCGGCCTGGCTACACATTTACAATTCAGTGTATTTATTAGGTTATAAACTCACAGTTGTCACGCGTCCGAAGTACATATTCACGCTCGTTTTAACGCTCGTTTTTCGACCGATCGTAACGGTAGTGAGCTATGTTCTGCAACCGTTAGATCCTGACTGACGCATACGATGTATTAAAGCTTGCACCTTGGCTTGGCCATTTTTGCTAATGTTCGGTTGGTGGCTTAGGCAGATAACTTTCAGTGTAGTCTTTGCAGTAAAGATTTCCATTGACTTCGTACTGATAACATTTTGCCAATTATCTTTTATTGTCCTCACCAGACGTTGCGCATGATGCATGTGCACGAGACAGGTACTAACTTGGAAAAGGCATGGACTTGGTACCTGAATTTTATCTGTGACGCTATTATTAAATTTCACTTTGATCAAGTCCAGAGCCTTCCCAAATCAAAAGTTATTTCATCAAAAGGTACCAATGAAACCCTCAGATCATCTCGCACCGTTAATACCAATACCCAGCGGCCATCAACTGATTCATATACCTCAATAAGCCTGTCTACTGGATCCACAATCCAGTAGTAACCAATATGCTCACGGGCATACACATCACGTTTGGTTGACCGATCATATCTATGGGTCGAAGGCGATATAATTTCGCCCACAATATAGTCCGGCAATTTAAGTAGATCGTAGGAAGCTGAACGTGTAACTGGTGTGCTCATAAACCAAGAATAGTATTCCTACCGCACATTCACAACTATTCGCTAAATATACATGCTGTCCAATAGACGACGTAAACTGTTCCCTTTTTTACCACAGCCCCGGAACATCACATGTGAAAAAATGGTCAGAAATAGCCATGAAAGTAAGCTTTCAGCCCTAAGTAAGTGCCATTCGTGTCAGGCAGTAAAACGCCTTACAGCATCCTCGTTCCAGTCAACACCGGTACCTACGGAATCGCCGATAACGGCCATACCATTCTCGATGTGCAGTGGTTCCGCAAGGATGGGATTCCACCAGTCCGTATACTCTAGCCAATGCGCTGTGGGAGTACAGCATAAGAGACGAGAACTTATTTCCGGCCATAAGTGGCTGGATACCTTTAGGCTTTTTGCGTGCGCAAGAGCCGCCGCCCTGAGCCAACCTGTCACCCCGCCTATCTTCATAACGTCTGGCATGACGAAGTTAGATGCCTGTGCGTCGATCGCATGTTGAAGATCGAGCACTCCCCACCAATTTTCTCCACACTGAATTGGAGTCTTTGTTTCGCGTGTCACTATCGAGTGCCCTGCATAGTCGTGAGCTAGCGTCGGCTCTTCAACCCACACCAGGCCTTCATCGTCCAGAACGCGGATGCGCTGTATCGCTTCAGTCGGAGTCAGGCACTGATTATAATCCACCATAATTGAGACATCGCTACCCACTGCCTCGCGAATGGCACGTACTACTGCTAGATCCTCCTGAACACTCGGATAACCGATTTTAGCTTTGACGCCCAAGTACCCTTGATTCGCCCAACTTTCGGCGACACTCGCTGATTTATCTATTCCTTCATATCCAATTGCCCCGTAAGCCTGGAGGGGTTTTTCCACTCCACCCAGCAGCTGCACGAGTGACGTTTCATGTACTCGGGCAAGAGCATCCCATATCGCCATGTCAATCGCAGCGAGTGCGATACCGACCAGGCCTTGTGTGCCAAGTAACCTCAATCGCTTTGTCAGTTTCTGCTCAATCTCCGCCGGAGCCAATGCTTCGCCCGTCACCAGAGATTCGAGATTTTGAATTAGATCGGCAGTTGGTTTCAGCGCTGCTGGCGTGTATGTGAATACGATGCTATGTCCAACGATTCCGGTGTCAGTTATAACGTCGGTTAAAATCAAAGGGGATTCTGTAATACTGCCGCCAGCGGTCAGATGGGGTTCGTTCATTGGCACACGAACCGCTCGGACTCTAAGACTCTTGATTGTCGGTCGCAAATCTTTTGACATAATACTTCGCTCGTTATTCGGCGTATTAAAGCGGTAATTAGTTTACAAATTATTTCGCACTTTCCTCGGCTCTGCGTCTTGCAACGTCCGTCGCCGACACACGATTATAGCTCTTCCTCCAGTGTTGCAATTAACTGCCAGCGAATGGTGTTTGGAGTGCCCAATGCATACAATCAGCTTGACTAGCGATATTATTCTAAATATAGGCAATGCAGAGATTCCAATGTCATCCTTATATTTAATGCTTAATATCGAGAAGCGACATCTAGACGAAACTGTTCGTTCATCACCTGAGCAACCAGGTATATTGCTATGCGATGAATCCCGAGAATTCGAAAAATCCGGAAGAATCTTTAACAAGGTTCAAATACTTATGTCCGTAACCAACAGTACATAGGTTGCCGACTATGCCAGTGGCAAGTAATGTTTTAAAGGCGACAGGCGCGAACTGGCGGTGGACCAAGTGTTTTCATCAGCACTCAGTGTGGTTTCGAGGCCAGCCGATAGAACAACGTAATGTGATCGGGAAAACGTGAGATGCGCAGTTCTTACGATCGATAAGTGCAGTTCCCTATCCTTTGACGTTGGCTGCGCAAGACCCGACAATCCGTCAGCTTTTTACAGACACAAATGTGCCTGGTGCTTCTTCGATTACAGAAAGCTTACCTGAGCCTGGTATTCGCTTGGCCACTTTTTTACCAGAGTGCCCGGACAGCCACTTGTCCCAATCATTCCACCACGAACCTTCATGTTCCTCGGCTCCCGACATCCACTGATCAAGATCTTTCGGTTGATCTTCGTTGATCCAGTGATTGTATTTTTCTGCTGCAGGTGGATTGATGACGCCTGCGATGTGCCCAGAGCCTGCCAGCATGAATCTGACAGGTCCGCTATACAATCCGGTTGATTTGAAGACGGAAGGATAGGGCGCTATATGGTCCTCTTTGGCAGCTTGCAGGTAGATCGGAATAGTGATCTTGGACAAATCGATAGGCACACCCTTGAGGGTGATTCCGCCAGGCGTAGATAAATTGTTCTTGATGTACATTTCGCGTAAGTAGAACAGATGTGTTTCGCGCGGCATGCGCGTGGAGTCTGCATTCCAGTAGAGTAAATCGAATTTCAGCGGATCCTTGCCCAGAAGGTAATTATCGACATAAAACGACCAGATAAGATCATTGGAGCGCAGCATGTTAAACGTCGTTGCCATTGACTTGCCTTCGAGGTAACCTTTATCGCTCATCAGACGTTCCAGGTTATCGACCTGGGCTTCGTCGGTAAACAGCTTCAAGTCGCCTGCCTCGGAAAAGTCTGCTTGTGAGGCAAAAAATGTTGCGGCCTTGACCCGGTTGTCACCTTTTTCAGCCATATAGGCTAATGTAGCGCTCAGTAGGGTGCCGCCAATGCAATACCCGATCATGGAAACCTCTGCTACACCGGTTGCCTCCTCTACAGCGTCCAGCACATCAAGAATACCTTCTTGCATGTAGTCTTCAAAGGTTTTGTCGCCTAACGCCGAGTCAGGATTTACCCACGAGATGACAAACACGGTGTATCCCTGATCCACAGCCCAGGCTATGAACGAGTTTTTTGGTTGCAGATCCAGAATGTAGTACTTGTTTATCCATGGTGGCGCGATAACCAGTGGTCGTTCGTGCACCTTTGCGGTGGTAGGCTCATATTGTATAAGTTGAACAAGATCGCTTTGATAAACAACCTTGCCGGGTGTTGTTGCGATGTTCTTGCCGAGTTCGAAGGCGTCAGGATCACTCATCATAATGCTGAGCTGGCTGGTTGCAGGGTCTAGATCGCGCTGCAGATTCTGCATGCCCTTGACAAGACTTTGGCCGTTGGTCTCTACCATCGTTCGGATAGCTTCCGGATTGGTCATAAAGAAGTTGGAAGGCGAAAATGCATCGGCTAGAAGCTGGGAATGAAAAACTATCTTATTCTTGTCTGCCTCGCTCAAACCTTCTATGGCCGTCATGGTATTTACCATCCATTTACTCGTAATCAGATAAGACTTCTTTATGTAATCAAACATGGGGTTTTTCGTCCAGTCTTCATGCTTGAAGCGTCTGTCGAAAGGCTGATCTGCTGCCCCTTCACCCTTGTTCATCAAGTCTGTAGTTGCTTCCTGCATCAGCGCAACATGCTCTTTCCATAGCTCGTAGTTTGCCTCCATCATTTTCATGGGGTCACTGGCAAGGACTTTGGTTGCTTCGTTGAACGCCGGGCCAGCATTCATGGGGTCCATTTTTTGAGTGAGCATCTCATGCGACTGATTAAACAGTTGCGTCATCATGGTTGCGTTCTGCTGCCAGACATTGGTGAATGTCTTGCTCATCTCTTCCATGTGTTCGGTAACTAATTTGTCTTCGTCGCTCACTGGTATCCCCCGCCCTTACTAAGTGATTTTTGAGACCGCACAGAATGTTGTGTGCAGATTAGTAGTATGCAAACAAAGTATACCAATGTGTTGTTTTTACAGCTTAATCCTTACTGCCGGGCTTGTCGTTATCTCCCGATGCCTTGAACACAGAATCCCAGGATTTCATATTCTGCGCCATTAGCTCACGCATGGTTTCTATAGGAGTATTGGAGAGCATGTGCTGCATCTGCTCTTGCACGGTGCCTTGCTGCTTGACAAACGTGCTGACACTTTTTTGCAGGTATTCCGCCATCATTCCTTGCATGGGATTACCATAGAAACGTATCAATTGCGCCAGCAGGAGCTCAGTGAGTATAGGTTGGCCGCCGTTTTGCTCTTGCTCTACAATAATTTGCAGAAGCAATGGCCTCGTGATGTCGTCGCCGGAGGTATCTTCCACGATTTTGATATCCAGACCTTCGACGATCATTTTGCGGATATCGCCAAGTGTGACGTGCTTGCTAGCGTCAGTGTCGTAAAGACGCCGATTTGCGTATTTCTTTATTAATCTGGTTTTTTTCACAAATGCTCTCTGGGCGTGTTCCACTAACTCCCTATACAATGATGTAAGGGGAGGAGTTCGTCAACTTTAGGAACTCCCACCCATAAACATTGATAACAATATATCAAGCCTTGGCAGCACGCTTTTTGGCCGCAGTTTTCTTCGCTGCAGGTGCTTTCGCGGGCGTTTTGGCAGGTTTTTTCGATTTTGCAGCTTTTTGCGCAGGTTTGTTTTGGGCGGCTGGCTTGGTGGCACCTGTTGGGTTGCCAGTGGCCAGCTCCCCAAGTTCGCTGGCTAATGCAACGTACTCGGCAGCTCGCTCATTCACCTTCTCTGCAAACGCTTTGGTATCGGCAACTCGTTGCTCATAGACTTGTTGAACGTCAGCATCGCCTGAAGGCAGTTTTACCTGGGTAACTGCGTACTCCATTAAGTCGCCCATTAAATCGTAATTTTTTCTGGCAATTCTCTCAAATGCCTCTGCGGCAACTGAGTTCATGTTTTGCATGGGCTCTAGGCTTTCCATGGTCTTTTTTTGCATCTCTGCAAACTGCTCATTGACTGATTTCATTGTGACTCCACTTTCGCTACTTGATGTTTGTGCGAAGACTGTTTGATTGTTGCGCGAATGTTAAAAGGCGAGGGATGAGCGCCTTGAAGTGAATCACGGCGCTACCAGTCCAGATAGACGTGTTGTCTGTTGACTAGCGGTGCAATATGTAGATGTAGACACTTACAGAATTGCCGGCTCTTTAACGAAGACCAGTTAAAGCGCCAGCAATCCTTCGATGTAGCCTTATTTGTAAGCGCTAACTGCTGTTTCTGCAGCTTCACGAGCTTTTGTGTTGAAAGACTGTGTCAGGTCGGCAAATTCAGTTGCGCGAGTGTTCATCAGTTCTGTGAAAGTCGAAGCTTCTGCAACCTGAGCAGCAGCAACGTCTTGAAGGTTGTCACCAGAGAGTGGCAGGTTTGCAGCTTTCGTAGTGTATTCCAGAATATCGCCCGCTATTGCATGATTATGACGAGCCATTTGCTCTGCAGCATCAGTCGACAGGCCTGCAAAGACACGCAAGGGCTCAAGGCTGCGGGTTTGCAGATCAAAAAGTTGCTTGAATTGTTCGTTCATGTTTTCTGTCATATTAAGCATGTGGATTGCTCCTTTAAGGTTGAAAAATAAGATACTTGTTTCTCTTCTTGCGGTGCAGTATAAGGATACTCATGCTGCATTGCAACATAGATTTTTCAGTTTTTTTCAAAATCGCCAGAAAATATGCTGCTTACGGAAGTAAAATTCATATAAAACAACGATTTAAAGGATAGTTACATAGGTTTAAATATGTGTACACACACAGAGAAAAAGTAGATAAAATGCATTTTATTTGGCTTGTTACAGCGCATTTTTATCTACGATAATGCACTGCGACGCGTATAAAGTTGACTCAAGACAACCATGCGAGGCTTCTTGCTGATCAGGTATGTGCCAAGTAGTGGCTTACAAAAAGCCCCATAAAACTGCCAGCTAGCATCTGATTGATGGAGTAAACCGCAGGTTTTTTTGTCGAATACCGGGGTCAACCAATGTGAAATCCCCCATTGACTGATAAATCTATGCCTGTGATATAGCCACTGTCAGCACTGGCCAGAAAGCAAACGGCGCGAGCTATCTCCTCGGGTTCTGCGAAGCGGCCGACGGGGATCTGTTTGACGATTTTTTCGCGCACGGGCTCTGGTACAGCCTGAATCATGGGTGATTGGACGTAGCCTGGAGAGACGCTATTGACCGTGATGCCTTCACGGGCAACTTCTCTGGCCAATGCCCTGGTGAAACCTGTCATGCCAGCTTTTGCAGCCGAGTAATTGGTCTGACCTATCTGGCCGCGTTGCCCGTTGACTGACGAGATGTTGATGATGCGGCCGAACTTACGCTTGATCATAGGCTCGATCGCTGGTCGGCTTACGTTATAGACACCATCAAGGTTTGTACGTAACACTGCGTTCCACTGCTCTGGCTCAAGATTTGCCAGCTTTGCATCCCGAGTTATACCCGCAGCATTAACAATAACGTTGATAGCACCTATGCGCGTCTCGATGTCGTGGACAGCCGCACTACAGGCTTCGGGGTCAGTAACGTCAAAAGCCATGAGCTCGACATTGATGCCATCATTTGCAAGTGCTTTTACCACACCAGCGCTTCGTTCTGCATCCGTGGGGTGACAATTAGCGACGATCTTGTAATTCTCATCGCTGAACTGTTTGCACAGAGCCGTGCCGATGGCACCGGTGCCACCTGTTATCAGGACAATAGTAGTACTCATGATCAAGAATTATTTATGGCAAGGTTGTTGGGAGACTAGGATAGTTTTGCACCGCAGTGTAATGGATATCATCGGTATTTGCACGCTGCAACGTAATATCAGGCACGATCAGTGCATTAACAGTTTATATAAATTCACATTAAAAGCAGCTTAATATCGAGTTTCTGGAATATTATTGAATTTATATATATTGCAGTGCAATATTGATAGTTCGTAATATTACCCGGATTTTTACTAGAAACTCAAACTTGTGATCAAGCAAAAGGACGTACTTGCCTCGGTGGCTGCAGGCCATACGAAAACAGCGCAGGGAACAGTAATTGACAGGGAGCTTGTGAAGGCGGCCAAGGGAGTATCGCGGAACCGCCTGTACAGGGTGTACCTGCCTGCAGGCTACAATCCATCCAGACGCTATCCGCTAGTTATGGTGCTGCATGGATGTAGCCAGGATCATCGGGCTATTCAAAATATTGCAGGCTTCGATGCCATTGCCGACAGGGTTGGCGCGATTGTGGTGTATCCCTTCGTGACTACGTATTCAGGTTTGAGGACGCAAAACTGTTGGGGTTGGTGGCTAAGTGCTCAGCGACAACGGGGCCGAGGCGAGGTAGCTGACCTGAAACGTATCGCTGAAGATGTCAGTGATGAATATGCAGTGGATCCCTCCAGACGGCATGTTTGCGGTTTGTCTGCAGGTGCTGCAATGAGCGTTGCCTGTCTGACAACGTATAGTGACTACTGGACCAGTGGCGCAAGTGTTGCCGGTGTACCGTATGGTGAGAGTTCCAGTTCGGTGCGTGCGAACGCCCACGTACCTGTCAGACGAAAAACGCTCAATACATTGATACGCTTGCTGAGCCGCGCACTAGTGGCACCAGCGCCGCAGCTTATAATCGTGCAATCCAGCTCTGATAAGGTGGTAGGGCCCAGACTGGGTGCGAATCTTCGAGATAGCTGGCTAAAGGTGTCGAACTGCGAGAAACATTCCCTGCAGGTCGACGTATCGGTGACGCACGGCGTCAGCTGGCAGTTCGATCAATTCGGAAAATCCGGCAAGCTGCATATCGGATATTTATTTATCGATGGTATCGATCACGGATGGCCGGGAGGACTAGAAGGGCAATTTTCTATTCCAAAAGCGCCTAACGTCAGCGAGCTGATCTGGCGCTTTTTCGAGCACGTTGCAAAAACATAAGTCGAACCATTGGCTTACTGTGGAGCCGGGTCTGTATTGATTATCTCGCAAAAATCTCTCCACCAAAACGTATCACTTGGACTTCTTGTCGTGTTTTCAATTACTGATACCAATGTGAGTGTGGGTAGTAGGCCTGTAGACAAACCCTGCCAAAATTTGCGATAGACGGTTGCCAGTTCAACAGCGCTAGGTTATCGTCTGGCTTGAATTCGTAATCCACGAAACCTGTTAGCATCGATACTTGCCGTCATTGCGCGCAACTCTGTTCATTTCTGAACGACAACAGTTTTTCTTACGGAAGATTGTTAGTGAGCGGCAATAAAGCGATCAAGCTGATATGTTTATACTGATGCATTGCCGGGTTGATCAAATCTCACCATTTAATTGTCTGCCTATTCGCCAGAGTGTGTTCAGATCACCCACCTTTGCCCACGTCTCACCGAAAACGTCAGATTCGCCGTGCGGATGTTGCCCAGTTACGATCACCGTATTTTTTCCAGAAAGTTAAGCACTGATTTTGTCAACAGACCAACGTCACGGAGTTCCAAACCATGAATGATGTAGTGATCACAGGTGCAGCTCGCACACCGATCGGCTCTTTTAGCGGTGGCCTGTCCACCGTTGCGGCCAGCGATCTTGGCACCATTGCCATCAAGGAGGCGTTGAGTCGCAGCTCAGTTGCAGCAACTGATGTTAGCGAAGTCATCTTCGGACAAGTGCTGACAGCAGGCTGTGGACAGAACCCTGCTCGGCAAGCGGCTATGAATGCAGAAATACCAGCCGAAAAAACGGCTGTTACCATCAATCAGGTGTGCGGATCTGGTCTGCGCACGGTCGCCATGGGATATCAGGCCATATGCGCTGGCGACAGCGATGTGGTAGTTGCCGGTGGGCAGGAGAGTATGAGTTTATCGGCTCATTGCGCACACTTGCGCAATGGCTATAAGATGGGTAGCGCAGAATTTATTGACACTATGATCAAGGATGGCCTCTGGGATGCCTTCCATGGATATCATATGGGTACGACTGCTGAAAACGTCGCGGCCAAATGGGAAATCAGTCGACAGCAGCAAGATGAATTCGCTGCAGCTTCTCAACAAAAAGCGGAAGCTGCACAGAAAGCTGGAAAATTCGCTGACGAGATTGTACCGGTTACCGTTAAGTCCCGACGTGGTGATACAGTTGTTGATGCGGACGAATATATCAAGGCTGGCACCACGGCCGATACGCTTGCCAAGTTGCGACCCGCCTTCTCGAAGGAAGGTTCAGTGACTGCTGGAAATGCATCCGGACTTAATGATGGAGCAGCCGCAGTTATAATGATGAGTGCAGAGGAGGCGGCAAAACGCGGAACACCTGTTCTGGCGCGTATTGCAGGGTGGGCAACGGCCGGTGTTGAGCCCGAGATTATGGGTTCAGGTCCTATTCCAGCCAGCCACGCCGCGTTGAGAAAAGCAGGTTGGTCCATCGACGATCTTGATCTGATTGAAGCTAATGAAGCCTTTGCAGCTCAAGCGTGTGCTGTAAACAAAGAGATGGCCTGGGATACATCGAAGGTAAATGTCAATGGAGGTGCAATCGCACTAGGCCATCCGATCGGCGCATCGGGCACGCGAGTACTTATTACACTCTTGCACGAGATGCAGAGGCGTGATGTGAAGAAGGGACTGGCAACCTTGTGCATCGGTGGCGGTATGGGAATCGCTATGTGTGTAGAGCGCCCGTAAGAGTCAGGAAAAATCCGACGGTTTCAGGTGGGCGGTACCTGGGCAGTGGCAGGGGCTTTGTGTTCATTGACTGCAGGGCGTCCGCCACTTGAATTGCGTGATTTTCAAACAATGCAACTTAGCTGTTGCTCAATCGATAGTCTAAACATGGAGATACGAATATGACCAAGATCGCAGTCGTTACAGGGGGCACGCGTGGAATCGGTGCCGCCATAGCAATGGCATTAAAAACCGAAGGATACAATGTTGCCGCGAACTATGCAGGCAATGATGAGCGTGCGAAAGAGTTTTCCGAAAAAAGCGGTATTCCCACATTCAAATTCGATGTGTCTGATTATGCAGCTTGTGAAGCTGGCCTGGCCCAGATAGAGAAAGATTTGGGTGGCAATGTTGAAATCCTGGTGAACAATGCTGGCATCACACGGGATGGTACATTACATCGAATGGACCAGGCTTCCTGGCAAGCTGTAGTCGATACCAATCTTGGTTCATGTTTTAACATGAGCCGTCTGGTGATTGACGGCATGCGTGAGCGGAGTTTTGGACGAATTGTTAATGTCGGATCTATTAACGGGCAGGCTGGTCAATACGGGCAAGTTAACTACGCCGCTGCCAAGTCAGGGATTCATGGATTTACCAAAGCCCTGGCGCAAGAGGGGGCAGGCAAGGGCATTACGGTAAATGCAATAGCACCGGGATATGTCGATACTGATATGGTGCGCGCGGTGCCAGAGAACGTGTTAGAGAAAATAATCAAGGGTATCCCTGTGGGACGTCTGGGTCGAGCCGAAGATATTGCCAGAACTGTTGTATTTTTGGTGGCTGATGATGCCAGTTTTATTACCGGCTCGACCATTTCAGTCAACGGTGGGCAGCACATGTATTAGGAGCATGGCCGAAAATAAGCTGATCGTAGCGGAGGCTGCCCCCCCGACAGCGCGATATTCTAGCGAGGCTAACTCCAGCCAGCTACCTTTTAAATCTCGGCGAATAGAATAACCATTTACCTCAGTTACCGAGAAAATCTCGGACTCTCGCTGGGCCGCCTTTGGCCTCAATCGTTATTCCGGGACAGGCTAGAGGCTGTCCCGGAACTGCAATGAAACACCCGTGAGATTTTGAACCAGAGTTCCGTGTCGTGGGGTAAGTAGTTGATCTAATTGTAGTAGTTACCCCTTAAGCCGACTGTAGGCAGCCCCGATGAAATATAGGGTCTTCGGTCGATCAATCTGTTCACGGACGGTCTCCCAGGCGTGGAAATCGCTGGCTGTTTTTTTGCCAACGGCAAAGCCCTTGTCTGTTTGAGCCTGTCTGTAAGCATTAACCTGTACGTATTTATCTGTATATATTTGCCTATATTAATCACCGGTATGTATTAGCCTGTACAAATAAATTGTACATATTAACCTGTATATATTTTCCTGCCTGTATCACCGATACGTATCACCTTATATGCATTGACGGTACGTATTAACCCTTACATATATAACTGTATGTATTACCGGTACGTATCAGCCTGTACGTATTTACCTATACGTATCTACCTATAGGTATTTACCTATAAGTATTTACCTGTACAAACATGTCTGTACGAATCTGTTTTTGCCTTCGGCACGACAATCTGCCCCGCGTGTATGCCCAGCGGCGTCGCTAGATTTTTATCGATTCGCACCTGCTATGCTTACAATTTCGGAAGCCAGCAAATTGTTCTCTTACTTGTATAGTGTGTTCCACAGCACAATTCTTAATATATAGATATACTTCACTCTAGGGAATGCCACTGTGGTGCTCAGTATTTTCTTTTAATGATTTGTTTCGATTCTCGTGAGCTAGAAATTTGACTAAGCGTAAGGCGATTCGTGGTCATTGTTGCGTCGCTAATCGGAAACTGGCAGTTTTTATCTACCGTTAATTGCCTAATCCTTTCAAGGCCTCGCTGCATAGCAAATTCTTCGATCGCGTCTTTTCAACCAGATTACGAGGGTGACGTATTTGGCTCCTCAATTACCGTGTTAAGTTGTCTGAACTGGAATACATACAAGGCCACCGGCCTGGTATACGTCCTATGTCAGCACTAACCTTGTGGAACCGAGGTTGTGTAAGAGCGCTGCTTGCACTTTTGGGCGCCGTGACCGCAAGCGTTTGGTTACCTGCCTTTGCGCTATCTAATGATCAGTATTCTCCACTTCTGGTGGCTGAGCCTTTTGTTCTGACCGAGATTGATATGCCAGCTTCACTGGTGGCAATGAAGACTCGACAGATCGATATTATCTCAGGTCTGGATAGGGCCGGAAAGCGGCCCGACTCGATGCTTTTAAGTAGCGGTGTCACCTCGAATCCCGCTGGATTGATTGCTCAAGCCACCAACCGTATCTTAATGGATCATTCATCTCATGACGGTGTCAGGATTGGTCGTTTTTTGATGCTTACTCAGATGGATGATACGTCAGGAGATCGTATGGTACGCAGCGCGATTGCTGCTGATTCGTACCACGAGGACGGATCGTACAGAAATTTGTTCCTGTTGGTACCTTCGGTTTTAGCGTTGGCCCTTCTGGGTATTGCCTCCTTGTACTGGAATCGCAGAATAGCTCAAGAAAACCAGAAGCGAAAGCAGGCAGAACAACTGCTTGTGAATATGACAGACAGGTTGCGAACGGGTGTTTTCCAGATCAGACAATACAAGGACAAGCCCCCGATCGTTGAATTCTCCAATGCGTTGACGCGCAAATTGGCTCGCTACAAGCCAGAGACTGACAGTGGAAAGCAAGCCAGTATCCTGGACTATATCGACCAGGATGATCGGGCTTGGGTAGAGAAGAAATTACGTGCTTGCATGTCGTCCCGACAGCATTTCAGAGAGACATTTCGTTTTAATTTTCCAAATAACGAGAAAGGCTGGATTCTTGCTGATGCAAATTGCAGGGTTGATGATGATGGAGCTAATGTCTGGAGTGGCTACCTTTTTGATTTGACCAGCGAACGTCTGCTTAGCGAGGAGCTCAATGAGCTTTTGGTATCACGCGATGAATTCATGTCCACATCCGGCCATGAGCTCAGAACCCCGTTGCAAAGTCTGGCATTGGCATTAGAAGGCGTGACACTGGCTAAAGAGCCTGTACAAATCAATAAGCTGATCGGCACAGCCAGATCTGCGGTGTCAGATCTTATCGAATTGGTTGATGACTTTATTGAACTGAGTTCCATGAACTCGCGACCATTGGAGCTACACAATGAATCATACGATTTTCATGATCTGATGAAGTCGTTAAGCCTTACGTTTGCTAACGTCGCTGATAAACAATTCATTAGATTTGACTATTCTATAGGCACTGATGTGCCGCGTTGGGTTTGGGGTGATCCTATGCGGGTGAAGCAGGTTTTATATAATCTGCTGGGCAATGCTTTTAAATATACCGATGAAGGTACTGTCAGTTTTCATATCCATGTTGACAATGCGTTGCACAGACTAGGTGAAGATGCAGCAGATGATACCTACACGGACGATGACACAGAGAGTATCAGCTACAAAGCGGACGCTGCTCGTGCCTTGATAGATATCGATATCATTGATACTGGTATTGGCATCGAGGCTAAATATGTCCCTACGATTTTTCAACCTTTCAGCACTATTAGCCCTTCGAACAGGAAAAGTACCGGTCTTGGGCTTGCGATTGTAGATAGGCTGGTAACCGTTCTGGGAGGAACTATTCGTGTTGACACACAGGCAGGGGTAGGCTCTAAATTCAGTTTGCGATTACCAGTTAATATCGAAAAGCGCGAGCAGACGCTTGCGCGTCAAACGGTACACAAGGCTGAGGATGTCGATTGGAATCTGCACTCGAAGAATCTGTTGGTTGTTGACGACAACCTTCTGGTGCGTGAGACGCTTGCAGCGCTTTTGCAGTTGGACGGTTGGAGCGTCTTGCAGGCAGACTCTGCCTGTACCGCATTGTCGGTTCTGGAAACCTATAATTGTGTTGCCCTGGTGACAGATCAACAGATGCCAGGAATGACTGGCATCGAGCTTGCCAGAGTAGTGCATTCTCACACTGAGAAGCTGGGTAGTCGCCCAGTGATGATCATGATGAGCGGTGGTATGTCCAGAGAAGATACGAATATGGCAAATGATGTCTTTGATGTCGTGCTATTCAAGCCTATAAAAACAGCTCAGATTCGCCATGCTATAGAATCGGTAACTTCGGAATCTGTAAAATAAAAACAGACTAAGAGCTTGTAAAACAATAATCTTCCATCGTCCATGCATCCTGCCCTGCAGCGTTGTTCGTCGGCTTAATAGCCAGTTATTTGCCTGGATCTGTCCTTGCCAGGGTGGGCAGGAATAACCGAAATGCATGGTTTTTATTTAATAAACCCCTAACGGCAGTATTACCGCGCAGTACCTGATTTTTGATTACTGCGCGACAATATTAGCGTGCGGGTTTTTTAGCGACGTTGTATAAAATTCATGAATGCCTTACTAATGATGGTTTGCGTAGTCTGGCTATCATGCCTGTCATTGCCATCAACACGAGAAACCATCCTGAAACTGCACCGCCGCGTTTCCGTGTTGCAACGGTTTCGCCACCGTTATCAGATGTACTCGCATCAACAACTTCAAAAGGTGACTGTGTATCGCTTGTCTCAGGTTCAACCACTAGCAAAGGAGCTGAGCCTGGATTATTTTCCTGTACAGGGTCAGTTGTCGTGGGTACATCGGGTGTCTCCACAGCTTCTGGTACATCCGGTGTAGCAGGTACATTTGGTTCAGGCTGATCAGGTTTATCAGCACCGTCCTTATCATCCGTGCCGTCAGTGTCCTGATAGTTCAGGCAAAAATTCTCTGATACCTCAATGTTCAGTCTCGGCTCCAGATCAGTCGCCAGGCCATGCAGCTGTTGAGCATTTGCAGATTCTGTTCGAAGAATGATGGTTACCTGGTTTGCTGGTAGTAGCGATCCATCTATCGACAGATCGACTATCTGGTCTTTGCTATTACCGACGTTAACTGTTCCCAAAAGCGTGGAGGCATCGGGGAGATTTTCAACGGTAGTGCTGCTGTTCCAGTCGTTGTGACTTCCCAAATAAGCTGACAGGGCGAGTGACGGTTGATTGCTGGATAGCTTCAGTGTCACTTTGTCAGACGACATCTGAGGAGCGTTGAAACGCAATATGGCATTTTGCTGGCCTTCTATGCGGATGTCCCCTCCAGCGATATTGATGTTAGAACCGGAACTTAGCATGGCCGTGTCAGATGACAAAGATAGTACATTGGCATCACATGTATTAGCGCTTGATGCGTGCGTAGCTACCCCGGCAACCGATAACCTGGGTGACTGCGGTAAGCTTTCGAAGACTCCAGTATTAAAATCCTCTTCTTCATATTGAAAAAGAGCAAAACGATCAAGGCCGTGTCCATTTGAACGCCCGGCTATTTCAATGACATGATCGCCAGCATTAAAGAACTGCCGAATAGGCTGGTTGTCGTGGTCGACGGTGTAAGCGTCCCAGGTCCATTGTTGTACCTGGCCCATATAAGCCTTGGTCCAACCATCAAGAGAATGCTGGCCATCGATATTTTTTCCTGTCGGAAAACGTACCCAGCTATCGTTATGCTCCGTTGCATCAGTGCTCACAGTGTTGCGTGAACGCCAGTTAAGCTGGTAGTTGCCTGGCTTCGTTACCCTGAATTTGTATATGATCGGGTTGCCACGAGGTGCCTCGGATTTACCATAGTTGTTTGGTCCGTCCCACACCAGATAACCCGCGCCGGTGTGCCCGGCAATGAGGTTCTGCATCTTCCAATTGCCACCGGCAGATCCTGCTTCTACCTCTACTATAAGCCTGCCGTCTTGTTCAAGATAAGGATTTGCGTTGGCATCGTTAATAGTTGTTAAGAAGGCACTGACACCGATGACTAAAACATATTGCTTGATCACAATTTACTCCCCAGATAGATTATTATTATTATTGATGCTGCCGTTGAGATGACGCATCGCTTTTCTTGTGGGGGTATGATAGTCAGTGCTTGTTTACGAGTTAGTGATCTAGTCCTCTAAATGTCAGAGTGATGCATATCGAAGATATGAATAGGCGCGCTGTCTCACATATTCAAACGTTACATGAATTAATTGCTGGTCAGCGTTGATCCAATCAATTGATGAAATTCATCAGCTTTTAATAAACAGTGCGCATGATCACTTTCCTACTGCAAAGCGCATCACGGATTAGCGCATCACGGAGCTTGTCTGAGAAATACGATTGAGGGCCGAAGGCGGCCCCGCCAAAATATCGCGCTATCGGGGGCCACCGGTTCGATCAGCTTATTCTCGGACAGGCTCTAGCCCTACTCACCGATCTTGTCCTGGGTTTGCGTGTCAAAATCGCTGGCATCGTGACGTTCATGCAGCTGTGAAGATGGCTCTCCAAAAGAGCGATTAACCATGCGGCCGCGCTTTACAGCATCACGTTCGTTGATGCTGTTTGCCCATCGATTGAGATGCTTGTACGAGTCAGCTTCAAGAAACTCTGCTGCCTCATAAACGGTATTTAAAACGACCGCACCATACCAGGGCCATATGGCCATGTCTGCGATTGTGTAGGTATCACCACACATGTAACGGTTGTTGGCAAGATGCTGATCAAGCACGTCTAACTGTCGTTTGGTTTCCATAGTAAATCGATCAATGCAGTATTCGATTTTTACAGGCGCGTATGCATAGAAATGACCAAAGCCACCGCCCAGATAGGGTGCACTACCCATCTGCCAGAAAAGCCAGTTCAGACATTGAGTGCGTCCGGCATGATCGGCAGGTATGAACGTGCCAAATTTCTCCGCCAGATACAACAGAATTGCACCAGATTCGAACACGCGTGTTGGCGTGCTGGTGCTGTGGTCCATTAACGCCGGAATTTTTGAATTTGGATTGATATCGACAAAATCACTACCGAACTGGTCACCATCGCTGATACGTATCAGGAATGCATCGTATTCTGCGTCTGAAAATCCTGCAGCCAGCAGCTCCTCAAGCATGACAGTGACTTTGACACCATTGGGAGTAGCCAGTGAGTACAATTGCAAGGGATGCTTACCTACTGGTAGTTTCTTTTCATGGGTAGCACCAGCGGTAGGTCGGTTTGTACTGGACCATGTACCACCGTTCTCTGAATTCCAGGTCCATACGGCTGGCGGGGTATAGTCGGGAAGTTCACTCATGATTATTTGGTTCCGAGGTTGAGTAAATGTGTTTCAATTTTGTCACCTCAAGTCATAGGCAACGTATACTAATGTGTGGAGTGTCTGCTTAGCCAATAGCTGCTAACTGTCATCTGCTAAATAACATTTGCTAAATAACAGCTTGTTAACCAATAGCCTGGCGATTGATATTTTTTTATGTCGTCCGAAGCAAGACATGAAAACTATGCTGTTTAAACATGATTAGAGCTCTGGCACAGGATTGAATAAACGTTGATAAGATATACAGGTGAGTCGCAAGTGTCGAACGGGATACACAACCAGCTTCACCAAGACTTCTATTGTACCGCAAAGAGATTTTTTGAAATTACCGCTAGTACAAGAGCCATGGTGTTACTTTTACTCAGACCCTGCAGGCGGGTCACCAGTGAATAGTTTACATCCGCATCAGATAGCGGGCATTGACTTCGGTACATCCAATTCAAGCGTCGCTGTCTATCGTAATGGCAATCCGGAGCTGCTTGAGATTAGCGAGGAAGGGCGCACGGTGCCCAGCGCAATTTTCTATTCAACCGAGAGCTGTGAGGTTGCGTATGGCCGGCAGGCAGTAGCCCGATATACTCAAGGTATCGAAGGACGCCTGTTACGCTCTTTAAAGTCGGTGCTGGGTACTGGATTGATGAACGAGAAAACGTTGATCCGCAATCAGCGAATGGCATTCACTGCCATCATCGAGGATTTTTTCGGATTTCTCAAACACCACCTTGATTACAACAGTGGCGCAAGCATCAGTGATGTTGTTCTCGGTCGGCCCGTTCATTTTGTCGATGGCGATATGGAAAAAGATCGCGCAGCAGAGGCTCAACTTCGCGCCATTGCAAGCGCCGTAGGCTTCCAGAACATTGAATTCCAGTACGAGCCCATCGCCGCAGCTCTGAACTATGAAAGTACGATAGCCAGAGAAGAGCTGGTGGTCATTGTTGATATTGGTGGCGGTACTGCAGACTTTAGCGTTTTACGCCTATCGCCTGCGCGTCATCTACACCATGATCGGACCTGCGATGTTCTGGCGACTATGGGTGTACACATTGGTGGGACTGATTTTGATCGCTTGCTCAGCCTGCAAAGTGTTATGCCACTGCTTGGATTCGGGAGTGACGTCAAGGGCACTAGTCGCAAATTACCAGGCTCGATCTACTTTGACCTTGCCACCTGGCATCGCATTCCGTTGCTATACAATCCGGCATCGATGAATCTGGTCCGACAGATGGGGTTGGATGCCGAAGAGGTGGCTTCAGTCAAACTGCTGGCAACAGTGATAGAAAATCGGCTTGGTCATGCGCTTGCCCGCACGGTGGAGAGTGCCAAGATCGATCTTTCTGCGCAAAACAGCGCATTGATACGTCTGGAGCAACAATCGACAGTGTTATTAGGCTGTGAGGTCTCACGGATGAATCTGGAGGAGGCTATTGGCGATTGCATTAAAAGCCTGTGCGATTGTGTAAGTGAGGGGTTGGTGCAAGCGCAAGTGAAGCCCGAGGACATTGTGAGCGTTTTCTATACTGGCGGGTCTTCCAGTGTGCCATGTCTACAAATGGCGTTCGAGCAATTGCTGCCGCGCGCCGGGCACAAGCGCGGCGACATTTTCGGTAGTGTGGGTCTTGGGCTTGCTATTGATGCGGCCAGGCGTTTCTCATAGCGATCCATGCTCATACTTCAGGCTTGTTCTGTGAGGATCTTCCTGAAGGCAGTGCAATGCGAAGAGTCGATGTCAGGAAACTCAAGGATAACTTGCATGATCTGATCGAGAGTCTGTTCATCGACAAATATTCCTTTTTGTTTGCGTGTCTGTCGATTGCGTATCTCCGGCTCACCGGGCATGAGTACTTCGTCAATACCCTGTGCAGGCGTACGACCTTTGATGAACTGATAAAATTCCTCTGTGCGTTTTTCAATCTCGTTTTCATCATCGAATGCCGATGGGTCGATAATGATCGAAAACATATTGTTAATAACGCCGCGAGGCAGGTGCGGCATCGTGGCAACCGTGTGATCGCTAGCAAGTGCCCCTGCTAATAGTTCGACAAAGATGCCGAGTCCAGAGCCCTTGTGTGCACCGAATGCTGCCAATGAACCGCGTCGTTCCTCAGCCATGGGAGCAGGGTCGAGTGTTTCCAGGCCGTTTTCATCCAACAGGCAGCCCGGTGCCATCAACACATCATTATTATGCGCAACGCGTACCTTGCCAAAAGCTACTGTGCTGGTAGCAATATCCAGTAGCGGTTTAGCTGTTTTTTTGACAGGCATGGCCATACTAATGGGATTGGTAGAGAACCCGCTCTGTGCCGAGCCATGAGGGGAGACAATAGGTGGATGGCCAACCACATTGACAAAATGCAGGGAAACATAGCCCTTGGCCGCACAGTATTCGGAGTAGGTTCCTACCCGTGACACATGGCCTGAGTTTCTGAGCGCCAGAATGGCAACCTTGTGCTCTGCAACGTTTTTCATTGCATGGTCCAGTGCCAGTAAAGCCATCCGATGTCCAAATCCGCGTCTGGCATCGACCACAGAAATAGCGCCTATGGGCTCACGCAACTCAAGTGTCTGATTTGGCACCAGATTGCCATCAATGACCTGCTCGCCATACAGTGGCAACATACCGATACCGTGTGAGTCGTGCCCGGTCAGATTGGCATCAATCAGATGCTCAGCCACGATACGACGCTCCGTGGCATCGCATCCAAAAATCTCCAGCACGGCGCTGGCAAAGCGTTCCAACGAATCAGGTGTGCAGTGCATACTTGCCCCGGTAGTTATCGTGAGTTTTCCAGTCGATGATGATAACCTGTCTTCCGACTTTCGTTCATCGGGCGCACAGGCAATCGCATCATGCTCAGATTCGGCATCCTCTCTACAGCAAAAATCGCTCGTGAGCACCTGGCTCCGGCTATCGTGCAGGCAGATAATGCCCAGCTGAGCGGTATTGCTTCGCGCAATGAAAAGCGCGCCCGAAAAATGGCGGCGCAGTTCGGCGCGCCACAAGCATTTGGCAGCTACGATGAAATGCTGAATTCAGACAGCATTGATGCGGTGTACATACCACTACCCACGGCACACCACGTGGAGTGGACGCTCAAGGCCATTGTGGCTGGCAAACATGTGTTGTGTGAAAAGCCTATTTCATTAAAGTCATCCGACATAACACGGCTTATTAAGGCGCGTGATAAATCAGGGCTGATAGTGTCGGAAGCATTCATGATCAGCTATCACCCGCAATGGTTGAAGGTCCGGGAACTCCTGGCCAAAGGGGCGATTGGTAAATTACGGATGATTGATTCATCGTTTACCTATTTCAACAAAGATGCGAATAATATGCGTAATCAGCCTGAGCTAGGTGGTGGCGCGTTACCTGATATCGGTGTTTACCCTACCGTTGCTGCTCGTTTCGTTACCGAACAGGAACCTGAGTCTGTCAGGGCGATGGTTGAGTATGATCCGGAATTTAAAACCGATCGCTACGCCCATGTGCATATGGAGTTCAAAGAATTTGATATGCGAATGTATGTGTCAACACAAATGGGTAATCGGCAAACCATGGTTTTTCACGGTGACAAAGGCTTTATAGAGCTCAGCGCTCCGTTCAATTCGAATTTGTATGAAGGCGACGAGGTAAGAGTCCATAATCGGGCACACAGTGAAGTTCGTATTTACAGGTACACTGGAATCAATCAGTATCGATGTCAGATCGAAACGTTTGCCAAGGCAGTTACTACAGGAAAAACATCGGTATTTTCGCTGGAAGACTCACAGCTGAACCAGAAAGTTATTGATGCGATTTATAAGTCTGGAAAGTCAGGCAAGAGCGTTAAGGTATAGACAGGGAACTGGATACACAATGGAACTCGCTACAAGTTATACGATAAAAGTGTCCAGCAAACACCCGCATGTTGCTGACAGGATACGTTCCCTGCTGGTTACCAGTGGCCATAATACGAACAAGCTGAACGAGAACGAATATGACTTGTTTGAATGCGGGGATGAGATTAATTTTATCAGCCTCTTTAAACATGATCCATTGCAGACAATGATCGAATACGAAGCCGATAGTGCACCTGGTGCTCATCTAAATTTCGTGAATGCGCTAAAGGGTTTTCCCGATACGGGTGTCAGGGTGTTACAAGAGCAGACCCTGTAAAGTCGCTATAGACGGAAGATAAATTATGCCGAATGCCCCTATGATATTGTTAAAGCCATATTACTGAAGTCTATCGGAGAACGGCATCTATTGGGTCAGAAGTCGACGTCTGTCGATAACTCCTGTACAAAGCAGTTGTCACTTACGGTTTTTGGATCAGAATACTCACGCTTATGCCTTTGACTATGAATCGCGAGGTTTTCATAACCTGCGCCATAACAGGTTCTGGTGCTACCCAGGATAAAAGCCCGCATGTACCGCGCTCCCCTGAACAAATTGCCGACAGTGCCATTGATGCCGCCAGGGCAGGTGCCGCCGTTGTGCACTGTCATGTACGCGATGCACTCACAGGTGAGCCGCGTCGTGATATTGCATTATACCGGGAGTTAACAGAGCGCATACGGGCTGCGGATATCGATGTCGTCCTGAATCTGACAGCAGGCATGGGGGGTGACCTGGTATTCGGTAGCGCCGACAAACCTCTGCCATTGGCTGAGGGTACTGATATGGCAGGGGCCTCTGAACGAGTGGAGCACCTGCGGGTATGTCGTCCGGAGATCTGCACGCTGGATTGTGGCACGATGAATTTTGCAGAGAGCGATTACGTCATGACCAATACCCCCGGAATGTTGCGCGCCATGGGCAAGCTGATGACGCAAATGGGTGTCAAACCTGAGATTGAAGCCTTCGATACTGGGCACTTGTGGTTTGCTCGGCAACTGGTTGCCGAAGGCGTACTGGAAGAGGATGCATTGGTACAATGTTGCATGGGTGTTCCCTGGGGTGCGCCTGATGACTTGAACACGTTCATGGCCATGGTCAATAATATTCCGGACACATGGAATTGGTCGGCTTTTGCATTGGGTCGGCATCAAATGCCCTATGTAGCGGCATCAGTGTTGGCAGGTGGGAACGTACGCGTGGGTCTTGAAGACAATCTGATGCTAGGTCGCGGTCAGTTGGCAACCAATGCTCAGCTGGTAGAGCGGGCGGTAACGATTATCGAATCATTGGGTTCAACGGTTATCGGAGCTGAGGCGGTACGCAAGCGTCTGGGCCTGACCAGGCAATTGCCAGAATGAGTGCAAGTGCCGTCGTTGCAGCGCACGCTGACCAAACCATCAAGCGTGTGGCCTGTGTTGGTGGTGGCGTTATTGGCGCTGGCTGGGTTGCCCGTATTATCGAAAACGGCATTGACGTAAACCTGTTTGATCCTGCAAGCGATGCACGTGAGAAGATGCAAGCTGTGCTGGACAATGCTGATAGAGCTTATGCCAAGCTGACAATGGCGCAGCGACCTGCCAAAGGTCAACTGCATTATTGCGACAGCGTTGCACAGGCCGTCAGCCAAGCCCAGTGGATCATAGAAAGTGTGCCTGAACGGCTTGAGCTAAAGCAATCGGTATACCGCGAAATTGAAAAAAATGCGCTAAACGATGCCGTCGTGGCTTCCTCGACTTCCGGCATCATGCCCTCTGAACTACAAGCACAAATGCAACATGCTGAGCGTCTGATAGTAGCGCATCCTTTCAATCCGGTATACCTGCTGCCAGTGGTTGAAATCGTCGGTGGAAAAGCAACATCTGCCCAGTCCATCGATCGTGCTACAGCGTTTTACAAGTCTTTGGGCATGAAGCCTGTGCATGTAAAAAAAGAAATAGAGGCGTTCGTTGCCGACAGGCTGCTAGAGGCAATCTGGCGAGAATCGCTATGGCTGATCAAGGACGGCATTACAACCACTGAAGAGCTGGACGATATCGTCAGATTCGGTTTCGGTTTGCGTTATGCACAAATGGGAGTTTTTGAAACCTATCGTGTTGCCGGAGGGGAGGCAGGTATGCGCCATTTTCTAGCGCAATTCGGGCCGTGTCTGACGTGGCCGTGGACAAAGCTCATGGATGTACCTGAATACAATGACGAGTTGGTAGAACTGATAGCGGGTCAATCTGATGCACAGAGTGGCCGGTACACGATCCGCGAGCTTGAGCGAATACGTGATGATAATCTGGTTGCCATTCAGCAGGCACTCAAAGCCAACGGATGGGGCGCCGGGCTGGTACTGGCTGACTATGAGAAGAAGCTGTTTGATGCCGGTGCGGCCTTACAAGGCAACCCTGTTGAGGCTGATTATTCAACACCGATACGGACCACTGACCGGCGCATACCACCAGACTGGACAGACTATAACAACCACATGAACGAGGCGAGGTACCTGCAATGCTTTGGTGATGCAACTGATGCCTTCATGCGGATTATCGGTTGCGATGCCAATTATATAGATAGCGGACTATCGTACTTCACAGTCGAGACTCACATCCGACATCTGGATGAGGTCAGGGTAGGCGAAAAGATTTTTACAACAACACAAGTAATCGCAGGTGCGGGCAAAAAGATGCACTTGTTTCATCATCTCTATCATGACAACGGGACTCTGTTGGCAACCGGTGAACACATGCTTATTCATGTTTCGCTGGCAACCCGCTCTGCGTGTGTACCCGCTGAATCCATACTAAAGCGTCTTGAAAAAATCGCCATATTGCATGCGGCTTTGCCTGCTCCCGAGGGCACAGGTCGAGCTGTAGGACAGGGTTTGACATCATGACAAGCAAGGCAGAACCATCAACATGAATTTTAAACTGACCGAAGAACAGCAGATGATCGTCGACACCACTCGGGCGTTTGTCGAAAAAGAGCTATATCCGCACGAAGCTGCCATAGAGAAAAGTGGCGTGCTGGATATGGATATCGTTCGTGACATTCAAGCCAAGGCGTTAGAGGCCGGTTTGTATGCTGCCAACATTCCGGAAGAGTTCGGGGGCGCAGGGCTGGATACGCCTACCTGGCTATTGTATGAAAAGGAATTAGGACGAGCTAATTACGCTTTGCACTGGACCTCGGTTGCGCGACCGTCAAATATATTGTGTGCAGGCACTGCGGAGCAAAGAGCCCGTTATCTTGCACCGTGTGTTGCTGGCGAAAAATGGGATTGTCTGGCCATGACGGAGCCGGGTGCAGGTTCTGACCTGCGTGGGATGAAGGCCACAGCCAGGCGTGATGGTGATGACTGGATATTGAACGGTACCAAGCATTTTATCTCGCATGCTGATATTGCCGACTTCGCTATCTGTTTCATGGCCACAGGCGAAGAAGACACACCTAAAGGTAAGAAGAAACTGATCACCGCTTTTTTTGTGGACAAGGGAACCGAAGGGTTTTCAGTGCTGGATGGTTATAAAAACGTTTCGCATCGAGGCTATACCAATGCCATTCTTGAGTTTGATAACTGTCGTCTGCCCAGTGAGCAGGTACTGGGAGAGATACACAAAGGCTTTGACTTAGCGAACGCATGGTTAGGCGCAACTCGATTGCAAGTAGGCGCAAGCTGTCTCGGGCGTGCTGCACGCGCTTTTGATCTGTCTGTAGACTACGCGGCCCAGCGTGAACAGTTTGGGCAAGCTATCGGCCGATTTCAGGGCGTATCGTTCAAGCTGGCTGATATGGCGATGGAGATGAAGGCTGCAGAGCTTATGATCATGGATGCCGGTTGGCGGTACGATCATGGGACGGCCAGCGATGCTGATATGGCAATGGCGAAACTCAAAGCGTCGGAGATGCTGGCGATGGTTGCTGATGAGGCAATACAAATACACGGCGGTATGGGCCTGATGGAAGACTTACCGCTTGAACGCATCTGGCGTGACGCACGCATAGAGAGGATCTGGGAGGGAACCTCCGAGATTCAGCGTCATATTATTTCCAGAACCCTGTTGCGGGCCAAGGGTAGTTGAGCTAAGGGTGGTTGTGCTAAGTGTGGTTGTGTGAAGAGTAGTTGTGAGAAGAGTAGTTGTGCCAAGGGTAATTATTAAGCGATCGGGTTGCTTTGTTGCAAAGGGTTCGATCAGGTGTCAGTCGAGTATAATTCGTTGAAAACAGCGAACGAGGTTACGCATGAGTGCTACGTCTCCGATCAGAACACGCGTTAAAGGCGCTATTCTGGAAGTCATTCTTGATCGGCCAAAAGCCAATGCGGTTGATCTTGCCACTAGCCGTGCCATGGGTGAGGTGTTTAGCGAATTCCGAGACAATCCAGCATTGCGTGTGGCGATCCTGACAGCGGCGGGTGAGAAATTTTTCTGCCCGGGGTGGGACTTGAAAGCTGCAAATGATGGTGACGCGGTGGATGGTGATTACGGCGTTGGTGGCTTTGGTGGCTTGCAGGAATTACCTCACCTGAATAAACCCGTGATTGCTGCAATCAACGGCATCTGTTGCGGCGGTGGGCTTGAGATTGCGTTGTCATGTGACATCATACTGGCTGCGGAACACGCAAGCTTTGCCTTGCCAGAAATAACCTCAGGTACCGTCGCCGACGCTGCCAGCATCAAATTACCTAAACGCATTCCGTATCACATCGCCATGGAAATGCTGTTTACCGGACGATGGCTGGACTCAGCTGAAGCTGCCCAATGGGGTTTTGTCAATCACGTTTATCCGGCCGCCGATCTTATGACAGAAGCATGGGCTTTGGCAGAGCGATTGGCTGCAGGTCCGCCGCTGGTGTTCGCAGCCATCAAGGAGATTGTTCGTGATGCTGAAGACAGCAAATTTCAGGATGCATTGAATCGAGTGACCGGGCGACAGCTTAAGTCAGTCGATACGCTGTACGGTTCGGAGGATAATCTTGAAGGCTTTCGTGCGTTTACTGAAAAACGCGATCCGGTGTGGAAAGGACGTTAATCAACCTGGCAGTATTTTTAATTCCGCTCTAGGCAATTGAGCTGCAACCAAAATCCCCTCTAACATATGTCCATGGAAAACAACGTCAGCAGCCGTTCCACCCTGAATAAGGCCTTACGTCTTAATCTTGATGAGAAAAAATACGGCACTATCGCTGAAATCGGCGCAGGACAGGAAGTGGCCCGGCAGTTCTTTCTCGCAGGTGCCGCTGCAGGTACTGTCGCCAAGACTATTTCTGCCTACGATATGCAATTCTCTGATGCCATCTATGGCACGCAGGAAGGCGGCCGTTATGTTAGCCAGGCGCGTGTCAAAGCCATGCTGGACAAGGAGTTTACTCTTGTTGTTTCGCGTCTGGGTTCCACGCGGCCAAAATCGACACGTTATTTCTCCTATGCAGCCACTGTTTCGGCCAAGAGTTTCAATCGCAGTAACGAGTGCCACGCCTGGTGCGGTATTCGTGTACAGATGTATCCACAGGCCGAAGCATCCGACATCATTATCCATGTGCGCATGCTTGAGGATATCGCCGAGAAGCAGCAAGAAACCTTGGGTGTTCTGGGTGTTAATCTTATTTACGGTGCCTACTATTATTTCGAAGATCCGCGCCGGATCATCGATTCACTCACCGATAACCTTATAACGGATGCTATCGAAATAGACTCTATCGAATTCAAGGGTCCGTACTTCGACGATCTTGACAATCGTGCCAAGAATCTGCATCTGATCCGAAGCTGGAAGACCCGTGCCATTATGTTCACGCCTGATGGGCAGGTGGCTGTACCAGCTGAGACGCTGTACAAAAAAAATGTCCTTACTACGAGAGGATCCTTCAAACCCGTTACTCGACTGAACAGTGACATGATCGCTCAGGGTTTTGAGGCATTTAAAGCGCTTGACGGCGTTAATGAAGACAATACCATTGTATTGGCGGAGATCTCTATCAATGACAGTTATGGCAAAGATCTGAACGTGCCTGAAAAGGACTTGATAACGCGTGTGGAGCTTTTAAACAAGCTTGGCTACAGCGTGTTGATCTCGGACTACACTCGGTATTTTTCCTTGCGTGCCTATTTTCGTCAATACACAGCCAGGCAGATCGGCATTGTTTTAGGAATGGTCAATGTCAAGGAAATTTTTGACGAGAATAAGTACGTAGGTGTCGAGGGCGGTATTCTGGAAGGATTCGGCAAGCTGTTCCCGGACAATACGCGTTTGTTCGTCTATCCTGAGCTCGATGAGCAAAACAAATTAAAAGACTTTACCGACATCGAAGTCGTAGAAAATATGAGGTTTCTCTATCAGCACTTACTGGAGAATGAATTCCTCTCTGGCATTCAGTGTAGTGATCCCTCGCTTCTGGAAATATACTCGCGAAATCTGCTCGAACAAATCCCCCAGGGCCGAGGTGATTGGGAGAATTCAGTGGCCGAGAATACGGCGGAGCATATTATCAGTAATCGCCTGTTCGGTTATGGGGATTAATCCGACTGTCGCCACCGGTATCGGAGTCTGTTGTGTAGCTATTACACTCGGTTGAGCCGTCACCCACCTGTGGGTGACGGCTAAGCAGTTATTTGACCATTCAGGTATCTGTCAGGCGTTCACATCGACTACAACCCGACCGCGTACCTGGCCTTTCAGAATCTGTTTGCCAAGTTCAGGCAACTCGGATAGCGTCGCTTCGCTTATCATGGCTTCCAGCTTTTCCATGGGCAAAGCCTTGGTCAAGTTTTGCCAGGCACGCAGTCTGTTATCAAACGGTTGCATGACAGAATCTATACCCAGGATACTGACCCCCCGCAAGAGGAACGGGAGCACGGTGGCTGATAGTTGAGCGCCGCCTGCAAGACCTACTGAGGCTACCGATGCACCGTATTTAAGTTGTCCCAGTACGCGAGCAAGCATGTCGCCTCCAACGGCATCAATGCAAGCGGCCCAGCTCTCAGCCTCTAGAGGGCGTTTGACGGTTTCGTTGATATCCTCGCGGGCAACAATAGAAGTGGCGCCTAGCGACTTAAGATAGTCTGAAGCCTCGGGACGGCCAGTGACGGCGGCAACTTCGTAGCCAAGGTTGTTCAGGATAGCGACCGCCACTGAACCCACACCGCCTGCAGCGCCCGTGACCAGCACAGGCCCGTTGCCCGGTTTGAGCCCATGATCTTCAAGTGCCATGACAGCGAGCATAGCCGTAACACCTGCGGTGCCGACGGCCATGGCCTGACGCGTTGTGATGCCGTCAGGCAGGGGTACCAGCCATTCACTTTTTACCCGCGCCTTCTGAGAGTAGCCTCCCCACCACGCCTCGCCAACCCGCCAGCCTGTCAGAACCACTTTGTCACCTTGGCTATACTGACTTGAAGATGACTTGGCGACGGTACCAGCCAGATCGATACCCGGCACATGGGGATAATCGCGCACCAGGCCGCCGCCGGGCCCTATGCACAGGCCGTCCTTGTAGTTGACCGTTGAATATTCCACATCCACCAGAACATCTGCCTCCGGGAGGCTTGTCTGGTCAATGCTTTGGACCGAAGCGCTGGTCTTGCCTTCGTCGTCTTTTTCTACCAGAAGCGCGTTAAAACTCATGTGTGATCTCATTGTGGCGGGTTATAGGGAAATGCCTGTCTGTGGCTCTATGCGACTTTTTTAGTCTACGCTAGCATCTCATATTATTTTAATGGCGAGTAAGTTGTATCATTTGATGTTTGCGCGAGTCTGGATACTGTTCTGTTCCCTCGCCGGTGTTTTTTTCCAAAGTTGCTGCCACAGTTACAGCCACAGTTACAGCCAGAGTTACAGCCAGAGTTACAGCCAGAGTGAGTATGTCAGACACAGCTATTATCAATCTTAGTGGCTATCGCTTTACACCAATGAGCGATCTTTCGCGCATGCAGCTGGAACTCAAATCCTCTTTATCAGCGATTGGTGTAAAGGGATCTGTATTGTTAGCCGATGAGGGTATTAACGTTACTTTGGCCGGGACGCGGCAGCAGGCCGATGCGGCTATTGCCTCCATACATGCTTATCAGTGCCTGAAGGGATTGTGGTTGAAAGAAAGCATCTGTGCATTCGTGCCACACAAACGTTTAAAGGTAAGGCTGCGTACCGAAATCATCGCCTTTGACGGCAGTGACTCCGTGTCGCTGGCGTCGAGCCGTCCTGTTGCACCCGCTATATCCCCTGAGACGCTGGATACCTGGCTATCGGAAAATCGAACCTTGACCTTGCTGGATACTCGGAACGATTACGAAATTGCTTCCGGTACTTTCGAGCAAGCAATGCATCTGGACATCAAGCATTTCAGGCATTTCAAGGATGCGGTAACCAGCGCTCTTGCGCAGGGCAAACTTGATAAAACACATCCAATGGTGACGTTCTGTACAGGTGGGATACGCTGCGAGAAAGCAGCGCCCTGGCTTTTATCTGAAGGGTTCAAGGAGGTGTATCAGATTGAAGGAGGTGTTATCAACTACTTGCAACAGAGCAATGCGACTCACTGGAAAGGTGATTGCTTTGTGTTCGATGATCGGGTGGAGCTAAGCACACAGCTTGAACCGACGGGTGCTGGCTTGTGTGATTACTGCCAGTTAGCAGTACCTGCAGGCACACAGTGCCAATGCCAGTTGGGTGTTCATCATCATGCAACTTATGAGTTGCCATCAAGTTCGTAGCTTCGATTGTTACTGTTGAGTGGTACAGGGTTTACTTGCCTACCGGTTCGCTAACGTAAGCCATATAGAGGAATTCCTAAGCTTTAAACTTTAGAAGGGGCAGCTTTCGGTTCTTTATCAAATAAAGTGTCCCCAATAACAATCAGCGTGGGTAGAGTACCCGCAGTTGCTATGGACAAAACTTCTGGTAACTGATCCAGCGATCCTAGCCTGCCGAACTGCCAGCCACACGCCGTTGCGATGGCAGCCAGATCAGGAATCATGACGTTCACGCCAAGTGGTTCGATAGCATTGCTTTGCATAAAATTATTAATTTCCTGATACCCGCCATTTTCATGCACGATGAGCGTAACGTTCAGTTTTTCATCTATCGCGGTTGCAAGTTCGGCCAAACAGAACTGCAAGCCGCCGTCGCCGCTGATGGCGACTACAGGCCGTTGTGGGTTTGCTAAAGCTGCACCTATCGCCGCGGGTAGGGCGTACCCCAAAGTTCCAAACCCCATGGCAGAATTAAAATAGGAGGAGGGCGCCTCCATGCCGAATGCGCAGTTTCCAGCATAGATCAGTTGCGTTGAGTCACCGGCTATGATGACGTTGTTGAGCGAGTCCCTGATAAGGGCCAGTGTATCCAGATAACGCCTGTACCGCACCGTCATCTCTGCCAGAGTATCGTTTGTAGTTTTTGCTACGCGAAATTTCCCCGATGTTTGCGAGCTGACCGTAATATTTTCGGATTCGGATTCGGATTCGGATTCGGATTCGGATTCGGATTCAGATTCAGATTCAGATTCAAATTCAGGAGCAGGGTAGTCCTGTAATGCCATCAGCAAATCGTCAACGGTAGCTGCTGCATCACCAATCAAGCCCGGTGTGTGATTGCGGAGCAGTTGTTGCGAGTCGATGTCTATTCGGATGAAGCGTGCTGGCAGCTCGAGCAGGCCATCGTCATTAAAGTCATAATCGGTAGGGCCCATTTCGGTACCAATGCCTAGTACCACATCTGCCTCAGAAATCAGGCGTCTGACAGCAGCCAAACTGGCAGAGGCCGAAACAGCCAGCGGATGCTGGTGAGGGATGAGGCCTCGAGCGTTCACCGTCATGACCACAGGTGCATCCAGACGACTTGCTAATCGCTCGATACCATAGCCAGCTTTCAATGCACCACCACCAGCCAACACGACGGGTCTGGTGGCGGCGGATAATTCCTGCGCTGCCTGTTGTACATTATGCGCAGCTGAGCGTGCAGGACTAAGACGTAATGGCTGGACGATATCAGAGTAGTGCGCGGAGCAAAGGGCGTCTAGCACATTGATCGGAATCTCGATATGCACCGGTCGGGGACGTTGGCTGTCAAACACGGCAAATGCGCGTGCTAACACTTGTTGCAGCTCATCGGGATGATGCAGGGTATGACTGAACGCGCAAACGCCTCGAACCATGGCTTGCTGATCTCGCAGCTCATGCAACCAACCATCACCAGATCCCATACGCCCATGTGAATTGACTGAGGAGATAACCAGCATGGGAATGGATTCGGAATAGGCTTGCCCCATGGCTGTCAGAATATTGCTCATCCCTGGGCCGCTAATAATGAAACACACACCAGGCTTTCCCGATACCCGTGCATAGCCATCTGCCATGAAGCCTGCACCTTGTTCGTGGCGCGGTGTGATGTGGCGGATGCTTGAAGTGGCAAGCGCACGATATAGCGCGAGGGTATGCACACCGGGTATGCCGAAGATGCAAGATACGTCGTAGTGTTCCAGTTGGCGCGTCAGAGCGTTTGCAGTGGTGGTGCTCATCGAGTTTATGAAAGTCAGATTGCCAGGATGCCACCATGGTACAGACTCGTCACGAGCCGGTGCTATTTACAAGATATCAATTCCGGATTAGCGACAGGCCCGTCATTCCCGAGCAAGCGGCAATCCACGATTTATTCTGTCCCCAGCTCCTGGCTGGACATGGGTCTCCACTTTCAACAGGGAACAAATGCCCTCGAAGTAGAACAAGCTTTATTAACCTGATGCGAACTGTGTGTCCATTTTACGCAAGGCGTGCAGTGCTTACATTGTCAGTGACCGGAAATACTTTACCGGATTCAGAGAGCTTGACTCTGTTTCTTCCACATCGTTTTGCTTCATACAAATGCTTATCGGCACGTTTTACCCACTGCGACCAGTCTTCATTTGCCGAGTAGCACGCAACGCCGATACTCACAGTAATGTTATTTTCGCTAATAACCTCTGCCACTTCAACTTCCCGCCGTAAACGCTCGGCAACACAATTGGCTTCTTTCTCAGAGCTTTCGCTAAGCAGAACGAGAAACTCTTCGCCGCCTGTGCGAAAAGCGTAATCCTCTGCTCGCAAATTTGCAGTGAAAATACTTGCCAGTCGCATAAGGGCTTTGTCCCCGGCATCATGCCCGAAGGTGTCATTGATAGTTTTGAAATGGTCAACATCGATTGCCAGAATTGAAGCTGCATAGTTGTCTGTCCTATGGAGCGCGATGGCCTCTTCAAGCTTCGGTTTAAGCGTTTGTCTATTAAACAGGCCTGTGAGTGAGTCGCGTACAAGTTCGTACTGCAGCTGTCGATGTAGCCTGTCGATGATACGCACCAGAATAGCGGAAAAAACACTCAAGGCTATGAGTGTGGCCGCTATCAGAGACGAATAATTTAGTGGCAGTGACGTAAAGGCCATGGGCAGGCCTATTCCAAGGATGCAAAAATTGGCGAACCAGGCACGACGTTCGGATAACATGCAATAGCATGCTACAACCGCCGGGTAGCACCACACGCTACCGATGATACCGTCATAGCGAAATACCGCGATCATGAAGAACATACCAGCAGGTACCAGCCCTATTACCGTCAGTCTCTGGTGACAGCGTCCGTGGCTAACTAACCAGATATTGGTGGCCAGAAATGCCATGATACCGAACGATCCGATGCTGGTGAGTATCTGACCACTTGCTACATTGAGTACGGCAAATGGAAGCAGGAGCAGAAGTGCTGCAAGGGCAACCCCGAATGTCGCTCTGGCGCGAAAATCCGAATCCCCGTTCAAATCGAGAATAGGCAATTCTTGAAGGTACATAGTCTTGCTCCTTCGAATCGTAGATTACAGCCTCACGGACCGATGCAACTGATGCTTTTTTACGGGAGCAAAAACGGTGCCAGGTATTATTTTCTATGCCAGATGGTCACCATGCATACCGCGAAACTATCGTCGATGGGTAAGATGTGCAGGCACGATCGGAAAGCCGACAACGGCTGTGCGCACTTTACCGGCGGGTCAAGGCAAAGCCCACCGAGGGCAAAATCATTAGCGATGCCCGGTACGCTCCGGAATCAGACCTCGGGGACTGAAGCGTAAGGTTAGAAGCAGTATCAGTCCCATTGTCATCAGGCGCATATGCTGCGCAGAATCGAGCAGATGAGCGCGCAGAGCACTGCCGGCATCCATATTCGAAGTGATGACATTCATGAACCAGACGCCAAGGGGTTCTGCCTGTATCCAGAAATACCAGATAACAAAACCTCCGAGAACAGCACCCCAATTATTGCCTGATCCGCCGACAATGACCATGACCCAGATCAGAAAAGTAAATCTGAGTGGCTGGTAGGAGGCAGGCGTCATTTGTCCATCGAGAGTTGTCAGCATGGCACCTGCAATACCAACCACAACAGATCCCAGTATAAAAACCTGCAAGTGCCGGGCTGTTACATTTTTTCCCATGGCATTCGAGGAAACCTCATTATCCCTGATAGCTCGCATCATGCGACCCCATGGTGAGCGCAGTGCTTTCTCTGATAAATACAGAATGAGGAGCAGCACAACCGTAAATAAACTGGCGTAACACAGTTTTACAAAAATGCTGGAGAAGGTGACAGGCTCAGTTCCGAGCCGAGCACATAGATCGATGAACCACTCGCTTCTCTGCAGGTTGATCTCATACGGCACCGGACGCGGAAGACCTACAACATTCTTTACACCCCGTGTCATCCAGTCTTCATTCTTGAGCATGGCTACGATGATTTCGGAGATGCCCAGAGTAGCAATCGCCAGGTAGTCGGTGCGTAAGCCCAGTGTGATTTTGCCCACCACCCAGGCCGCGGCACCAGCGAAGAGCCCGCCGATGGGCCAGGCTAACAAGATAGGCATACCCATTCCACCCAGATATCCGGTGGCAGCAGGATTCACTTTTTCTATGGCATCAGTTGCCGGATCAAAGATGGCACGACTAACGAGGTAGCCAATGATGCACACGATGATGATGGCCAGCATGCGTAGCTTGCCGCGGGCCAGTGAGCGAAATGTAAATACTGCAGCGGCGATGGTCACAAGCATGCTCAGCACACCAAACGCGACACCGACACCACCTGCAGACCACGCCTCGCCAACCGGTGGCATGGAAATCAGCAACGCTGCCAACCCGCCAAGCGCTGCAAAACCCATAACGCCGACATTAAACAGGCCAGCATAACCCCATTGGATGTTTACGCCCAGCGCCATGATGGCTGAGATGATGCATAGATTGAGAATGGACAGGGCCAGATTCCAGCTTTGATACTGACCGACTACCACGATAAGGGCTGTCATTATCAGAAAATAGCTGACGTTTCGTATGACGCTTTTCATACTCCTGTCCCCTTGAATATACCGTGCGGCCTGACCAGTAGCACCAATAGGAGAATGATGAAACTCACGGCGAATTTATAGTCCGTTGATAATAACTGGACGAGCCCGTCGGGCTGCATGCCTTCCGGTAACAGGTAGCCTGCAAAGCGCTTGTAGGCGTAGGTAATGGTAATTTCCGAAAACGCGATAACAAATCCACCGGCTATAGCGCCCAGCGGATTGCCCAGACCACCGACAATGGCGGCAGCGAATATCGGCAGAAGTAATTGAAAATAGGTAAACGGTTTGAACGATTTGTCCAGTCCGTACAAGGTACCCGCAATGGTGGCAAGAGCTGCTGCAATGATCCAGGTGATAGCCACGACCCGATCGGGATTGATACCTGATAACAACGCCAGATCTTCGTTGTCTGAGTAGGCGCGCATGGATTTACCTGAACGCGTACGGTTCAAAAACCAGAATACGGCCGCTACCACAACAATCATCGTGAAAAACGTGATGCCTTGACTGAGTTTGATTGAAACACCTTCAGCAAGCCCCGTCATTTCTTTGAAATCCCGGGCGCGAATAATGAACCGCTCACCATCGGCAAAGTTCTGATCATCGGGACCGATGATAAACCGGACAATCCCGTTAGTGACAAACATGATGCCAACCGATGCGATCAGAAAAATGACAGGATCTGCACGTTTTTTTCGATAGAAGCGATAGACCAGTCGATCACTTGCCAATACAAAGAGGGCACAAAAAAAGATGCCGAACGGTAAGGCTAGCAGCGCGGTCGGTAGCGGCCCCAGACTGATGCCCATTGACTGAAACCACCAGGTAAAAAGAATGACCACCATAGTGCCGAAGGCCATCGTATCGCCGTGGGCAAAGTTCGAGAAGCGCAATATGCCGAAAACCAGTGAGACACCCAGCGCTCCCAGTGCCAGCTGACTGCCATAGGCAAGCGCGGGTACGATGACAAAATTTGATAGCAATGCAAACGCGTTAAGCCAGCTCTCCATATCAGCCTCCCAGAAAACTGCGCCGTACTTCAGGATCGTTCATCAGTGCCTGTCCGGTGTCGGTAAAGCGATTACGCCCTTGCACCAGCACATAACCCTTGTCGGCGATATTCAGTGCCTGTCGCGCATTCTGTTCCACCATGAGGATGGACAGGCCGGTGCGGGCGATATCGATGATCAGATCAAACAGCTCGTCCATGACAATCGGCGAAACACCTGCAGTTGGCTCATCGAGCATAAGAACTTTGGGCTGCGTCATCAGTGCCCGACCGACAGCCACTTGTTGTCTTTGTCCGCCGGACAGCTCGCCCGCGTTCTGATTACGTTTTTCTCTGAGAATAGGGAATAGCTGGTAGACCTCTTCCATGGTGGTATTGATGTCGTCCGTGCGCAGAAATGCTCCCATCTCAAGATTTTGCTCGACCGACATCGAGGGAAATATATTATTGGTTTGAGGCACAAATGCCATGCCTTTGGCAACTCTTGCCTGAGGCGTTAGTGCAGTGATGTCCTCGCCGTCCAGAAGAATGTTTCCGGTATGTATGTCCAGCATGCCGAACACCGCTTTCATGGCAGTAGATTTTCCGGCGCCATTGGGTCCGACGATAACGGCTATTTCGCCCTTATCAACGGCGATGGTGCACTCATGGAGAATATCGACGCCGCCATAGCCGCCGGTCATTGCTTCGCCAATCAGGTAGCTCACGAGGCCACCTTGTTTTTCAAGCCGGTACCCAGGTAGGCTTCAATGACTTTTTCATTCGCCTTGATCTCAGCTAGAGTACCTTCTGCCAGCACGGCTCCTTCGGCCATGACAATAACGGGATCGCACAGTTTGTCAATAAAATCCATATCGTGTTCGATGACGCAAAACGTGTATCCGCGTTCTTTGTTAAGACGAATGATGGCATCGCCAATGGTATTGAGTAGCGTGCGATTGACACCGGCACCTACCTCGTCCAGAAATACGACTTTGGCGTCAACCATCATGGTACGCCCCAGCTCCAGTAATTTTTTCTGTCCTCCGGAGAGGTTGCCTGCCAACTCATCGGCGACATGGGATATCTCGAGAAACTCGATGACCTCGTCAGCCTTTGCACGGACATCCTCTTCGCAGGCCTTGACTTTGGCGCTGTTAAACCAGACATCCCACAAGGTCTCACCTGCTTGCTGATCGGGAACCATCATCAGGTTCTCGCGAACACTCAAGCTGGAAAATTCGTGGGCTATCTGGAAGGTTCGCAGCATGCCCTTGTGGAAAAGCGCATGCGGCGGCAGGCCTGTGATCTCTTCACCGTCGAGATAGACGCTTCCCGCGCTTGGTGCGTGAACGCCTGCAATAACATTAAACAGCGTGGTTTTGCCAGCGCCGTTGGGTCCAATCAAACCAGTGATAGATCCGGTGGCAATGTTCAGCGAGGCCTCGTTAACGGCCGTGAACCCACCGAACTTTTTGGTTAGTTTCTCCACTTTGATCATGGGTTAGACATTTACAGAGTTGATTAAAAAAAAGGCGGCCAATCAATGGCCGCCTGTCTTCTACAGTGGACTTGTTCAGCGCGCCGCAATAGTCAATCGGCAAACTTCACAGGCTTACTGACTATCGATAGCCGATAGTGGTAACGGCTTCATCCTTGATCTCGATTTCGCGGTAGTTACCGGCGCTTTCGCCGCCACCAATAAGCTCGACGTTAGAGGCGCCGATGTAATCGATCTCACCACCGTCAGCAAGAATCTCCAGCGCTTTTCCGAGTTGACCTGGCAGAATCGGCTCACCCGGTGCGTTGGCTACATCCATTACCTTGTCTTTATAAGCTTGTGGATCGGTCGAGCCTGCAGCCTGCATGGCCAGTAGCATCAACGCTGCAGCATCATAGCTTTCGGCAGCAAATGGTGACGTTGGATCGAAACCCTCTGCCATGTCCGCAAACAGGCCAGCGCCTTCACTCTCAGTGCCCGGTGCTTGTCCGAACGAGCCGTCCAGATCTGATCCTATGGCAGCAGGTAGTGCATCACCGACCATGCCGTCAGGCAGCACGAAAGTGTCAAACGCGCCGGTATCCAGAGAGCCCTGGATGATTCCCTTACCACCACTATCCAGGTATCCTGCTACCACCAGGATCTCGCCACCGGCCGATGCCAATGCACCCACCTCAGCAGCGTAGTCTGCCTTGTTGTCTTCGTGCGAACTTGAGATAGTGACGGTGCCACCAGCTTCCTCGAAAGCGCTTTGGAAGGCATCAGCCAGACCTTTGCCGTAGTCATTGTTGGTGTAGGAAATAGCTACTTCGCTGAATCCGCGATCCATGATGATATCGCTCATGACGACGCCCTGGCGGGCATCGGATGGTGCTGTGCGGAAGAACAGGCCGTTGTCTTCAATAGTAGACAGGGCAGGCGATGTCGCTGAAGGTGAAATCATGACCATGCCATTAGGCATGGCAACGTTGGTCAAGGCTGCGGTTGTGACACCTGAACAGTCGCCGCCAACAACGCCTGCAACCTTGTCTGATGTGATCAGTCTTTCGATGGCTGCTGTTGCTGCTGCTGCATCAACACATGTAGTGTCAGCACGAACGGCTGTGACGGTGGTGCCGTCCAGAAGTTTGCCTGATGCGCTGACTTCTGCGATAGCCGTCTCTGCGCCCGGTGCCATGTTGGCAACCAATGATTCCAGAGGACCTGTCAGGCCCAGAAAGACGCCGACCTTTATGTCTTCAGCCGCCGCTGTTCCAGCCATTGAGCCAAGGCTCAGAGCAACTGCCGTGCTTAGTAATTGTTTTTTCATCAGTGTAATGTCTCCAATTTTATAACACTCGGCCATGGGAAATTGCCGAGAATTCTTGCGGTGCCAGAGTATGTGTTTTGGCACCTTGTGTCTTAGTCTTTTCAATTATTGTTGTACGTCTCCGGACGGCACGCAACTGTCTGAGAAACAAAAGTTTAGCGCTTCTTGAACACCAGGGTAAAGATACGGCCAGATTGATCTTAGTATGCACTGTCAGGAGAGTAATTCCAATGAGTCTTTAATAGTTTTAGTGTCGATCAGTCGGCTATATTTTGCAGGGGGTGGCCTGCGTTTTCGCTAAAGATTTGCAAGGTGCACAGTTCGATCCAGAGTGGAATTGGTGTTTCGCTGATATATGCTAATCCTCTCAATAGCTCTGGACACAAATATGCAGACACCGTTTGGTAACATTAATCTCAAGCGATGGCCCCCAAGCTCCGATAGATCACTGCAGGCATGGGACGCAGCCGATGAGTTGTTGCTTGCGCATGTGCATGAACACCATCAGTCGGCGCTCACTGGCAAAGCAGGTGTGCTCGTGTGTAATGATTCTCACGGTGCACTGGGCTGCGCCTTGCACGCGTCGAAGCCTGTCAACTGGTCTGACTCCTCCCTCGCCCATCAGGCGCTCAAGCGTAACTGGACTTCCAATGAGCTCCCGGATCAACCCGACTGCCTGGACTCGCTATCGACCCCTGCAGCGCCATTCGCTCTGGTGCTAATCAAGGTACCAAAAACTTATGCGCTTCTCGAAGAGCAACTTGCGCGAATTCGACCGGTAGTGGACGAGCATACGGTGATCCTGGCTGCGAGCCTTATACGGCACTTGCATCGCACGGCGTTTGGCTTGTTCGAGAAATATATTGGCGATGTCACGACATCGTTGGCTGTAAAAAAAGCCCGACTGGTTTTTTGTAGACTTGACGTCACCTTGCCGGTGTTAGCGTCCCCTTACCCGGATGAATACTCCGATGCCGATCTGCAGATGACGCTGACTAACCATGCAAGTGTTTTTTGTCGTGATAGAGTTGATATTGGTGCGCGCTTTTTCCTATCGCACAGCGCGAAGCTGCCACAAGCTCACAACATCGTAGATCTTGCCTGTGGTAACGGAATACTCGGCATCTATGCACAGCGGTTGCAACCCGGTGCACGTCTGCATTTTATTGATGAATCCTACATGGCGGTGGCGTCAGCATCCGTTAATTATATGAGCTTGATTCCGGATGCAGAGCAACAACCCGTTTTTACCGTGGGTAATGGTCTTGAACAGCGAGAGGACGACTCTACAGAACTGATTTTGTGCAATCCGCCGTTTCACGCACAGCATGCGGTGGCGGATGATACGGCGCGCGCATTCTTCAAACACGCTGCTCGTTGTTTGCGTGCGCAGGGGCAGTTGTGGGTGGTAGCCAACAAGCAATTACGTTACAAGAGCTATCTGCAACGGCATTTCAAACATAGCACTGTTGTTGCCGATAATCGTAAATTCATGTTGATCAAGTCCTGGTCCTGAAGACAAGGCCGATTGATGTCAATTGTTCGTAAACAAGCTCAGGCAGTGGCTGCTTCATCCAGCAGTTGGCGGACCAGCCGGAAAAGATCGTAGTTGGAAAACGGTTTTTGCAGATGAGGCAGGTGATTTCGAACATGCGCCACGCGGCTTGTATTGCCAGTAATAAAAAGAACCGGCGTATCCGGGTGGTGTGCGGCCACGCAATCGTAGGTGTCGTAACCATTTAGTACTGGCATGGTGACATCGAAAAGGCATAGATCGATAGGTGCATTGTAATCGCGCATGATATCGATTGCATGTTGACCATCCTGGGCGGCCAGAACGTTATATCCGGCATCTTGCAGTAGTGTGCTGGCTAAATCCCTGATTGAGGTTTCATCCTCGGCAAGCAGGATGGTCTCGCCACGCACAGCTGACAGGGTATGCATGGCCGGTGTTGTTTCGTGAAACAAGGCGGGCTGCTCGCACACAGGAAATTCAATATAGACGCGGGTAAATTTGCCTATCTCACTCTTTATGAACACGGTGCCATTGTGTTTTTGCACAGCGCTATAGACAGTGGCAAGTCCCAGTCCTGTACCTTCGCCAACTGGCTTGGTGGTGAAGAAAGGTTCAAAGACCCTGTGGATCGTTTTCTCATCAATACCAAGGCCTGTATCGCCGACCAGTAGTTGTGTCCGTTCGTAGCCAGCCTCACCGGTATGGCTACTGGGATCATGTTGAGACAAAGAGCGAGACTGTATAGCAATAGCTCCATTGCCTTCGATGGCATCTTTGGCATTGACAACCAGATTGATGATAATCTGCTCGATCATCGGGATATTTGCCAGGATTTTTTTAGTGTCCAGATCCAGGTCATGCATCAAACGGATGTCTGGTCCCAGCAAACGTGAGAGCATCGGCATCAGCCGTGTGACAACCTCGTTCAGATTGACTGGTTCGAATTTGGGCGGTTGGCCACGACTGAAGGCGAGTAGTTGATTGACTAGTGCCCCTGCGCTTTCTGCTGCCTCTTCAATTCTGTTTAGCGGTAGCTGCAGTTTGCTATCCAGGTTGCCTGTAGATTTCGCAAGCTCTGTATAGCCCAGAATAATCTGCAAGTGATTATTGAAATCGTGCGCTATACCTGACGACAATTGCCCCAGAGCTTCAAGTCGCTCATTCGATTGAATTCCGTGTTCAAGTCGTTGGCCTTCTACATGGCGGACACGTAGTGCTACATAGGCAACAAAAGGGATGGCCCAGAGATGCAAATTTCCCCTGATAGGCGCCAGGATAGGGCTGAGATTGGAATCGGGTTGATTGATAACGATGGACAACACCGATTCGAGAAAAAAACAACACATCGCCATAAGAATAGGCCAACGAATTTTTCGTAGGCTACTGAGAATCCTGGCTATAGCGAAACCGAGCAATACCGTCATAGTTAGCGGAGAGAGCAGGGCGATGTGAATTGAAGAGAAAAAACTTGCAGCGCCCTTCAATCCCAGATCAGAAAACACAGGGGCGGCCTGATCGTAGAGTGATATCAGTGCAATGAGTCCTAATGAAACCTTGAGATATCGGGTGGTCAGATCTCGTTGTCCGAGAACAATTTGCAGAAAAGCTGCGCTTAGTAAAACTCTTCCGCCAGTAGCACCAATGTATTCCAGGGCAGACCACAGGGTGGCAATCAACTCTGGTACAAAAGTGTCGGTCACGTGCAGCAAACTGTTTATGGTCATGCTTGCTTCAGTTACGAACAAGATAAGGAAGCTTGTCAGCAGCAAGGAGTCGGTGTTATTGCGAGGTCCGGTGTAGAGCAAGGCAAAACAGAATCTGAGGATGCCCCAGAAAATCGCTCCAAGCAGATGAGGTGTCACCTGATTGAGCGGCGTGCCGCGTCCTCCACCGAGCAGCGCGAGAGTGTCCAGAATGAGAGAGCCGGTGTCCGTCACGAATGCAGTGGTTTCTCGTTTCCCTGGCAATTGTCATGCTGTAGGTGAACAGCACAGTGATTACGGATGCCAATCACACGCACCCTTTGGTAACTTTACCTCAACGTTAGTCCGGTAGCGAGGTGTTGTTAAAAAATTAGCTATTTGTAAACCATAGGACTGTAAGACTAATGCGCTACTCAATAGTGCCATAGCCGATGCTATTCTGCTGGAAGACACACGAATCTATGTTGCACAGCTTACTGCTCCACCCGATGATGCAAGGCGCTTTCACTGAATTGAATCCGCGGATTAGTACGGTCGATCAGCTAAAACGGTGTCATTTGGCCCAGAGACAAAATTGTCACATGATAGGCATCAGGACTTGACGGGTATCCACACCAGGGTAATGTCATCTATGTCGATATCAGTCTTTTCAAGGCCGACTGTCATGGTATCGATATCCGAGGCCTTGTCAGCCCATTCCTGTTGTATTTCAAACAGATCATCACTCAGGGTCTCTTCCAGCTCGTCACGATCCTCTACCAGATCGTTGTAGCGGTTTTCTGCAGTTTTCAAACGCTCCTGGGCTTTGGCTACCATGCGGCCTTTGCTCTGGCTACGGCGCAGTCCGCCCGTGATCATCGAGCGTGTGCTGCGTCGACCTCCCAGTAGGCTACCGATTAAACCACCCGCAATGTCCATGACCTGGTTGGAGCGTTGATCTTGCTTGCGACTGATGGCGTCAAATTGAATTTCCCTGATCTTGTCGTTGGCTTTTTGCACGGATGCATTAATCCTGTCAATTTTTTTAGCCAGCACTCGCCTTAGTTTGTCTGCGTCCTGATCTGCCTGGTTATCTGCCTCGATAACACAGCGCTCCTCGAATTGTTCTGTCGATTCTCCAACCCGTGAAAAGAGCTTGAGGGATGGATTGTGGAGCAGCTCGATTTGCTCTTCGCGATACAGGTGATTTTTGATTTCAGTCCTGGCGGTACGGAAGTAGGTTTTGTTAGCGATTTTTGCCTCAGGCAGGCGATAAACAGCGTTTTCAGGTGCTTGACTAAGAAGATCACGCTCATCGTAATCAACCATGATGGCGGCATCAGCATCGACAGGTCCGTCAAGTGGTGTAATAACGGCCTCCCACTCAGCTTCGTGGCGCAGTTTTGCTTTGGTGTCATCAAACAGAAGTTTAACTCTGACAGCTATTGCAGCTTGCAGACGTGTGCCCGATGCAGAGGCATTGAGAGTATTAAGGTAGTTTGCTGCCGGATCGAGATAACGTATCGCAATGCCATCTGCCACCCGGGGTGCAAGCTGGCTTTCATAGCTGCGCAGCGCTTCGCTATCGTCTTTCTCATTTGCTTGACTCGGCTTTTCGCCTTCAGGTGCCTTGCGTTGTTCATCAGATGTCAGTGAGCTGATTTGTTCACGGGTTAACGGGCCCGTTAAATAGGACATGGCCCAGCGAGTCGCGAAATGTTGTGGCGTACTCAAGTGCGTCGAATGTAAAACGAATTCCCGTTTTCCGAGTGCAGAGATGGTGTCACTGATAAGGTTAATATCGACGCTACCATCCGAGGCGCTCATACCCTCAAGAAGTCGTTGTTTGTCGCGATCGGTTTGCAATCGTCCAATCATCCATGTGCCCGCATTGGATATTGCCTTGTAATCTATATCAACAGGGTTTTGTGTTGATAATATAAGCCCGACGCCGAACGCCCGTGCCTGCTTCAGAATAGTCAGTATCGGCTTTTTGGATGGAGGCATACCCACCGGCGGAACATAGCCGAAGACCTCATCTATATAAATGAGAGCGCGAAGGTCTTTAGTGCCTGGCTGGGCGCGCATCCAGGTCACCATTTTTGACAACAGCAACGTCACGACAAACTGCCTTTCATCATCATTCAGATGGGCCAGCGAGACAATGGCTGCCTGCGCCTTGCCCGACGTACTGAACAAAAGCTCCTGGATATCCAGATCGCGCCCTGCGCTCCAGCCGCTGAATGAAGGCGATGCTGCCAGACCATTGACCTTAAGCGCCAGCTTGACGCGATCAGCAACAGGAAAAAACGTATCCAGATCGATAACGCCCAGTTTGCGCATGGGCGGTTGCTGGATGAGCCCGATTAGGGTGGCAAGATCCAGATCTTCGTGTTTTTGCCATTTCCAGTGAATGAGATTAGCGAGCAGAATATGCTCGCGACCACTTAAAGGGTCGCTCTGAATTCCGATAAGCGTTAACAGCGAGGACGCCAGTCCTTCGATTTCATCTTGTAGCGTTTCTGAATCAGTACCCTCTGAAGGGGCTTTGAGCGATCCGATGATATTCAGAGGGATGCCTGAATTTGATCCTGGCGTATAGATAGAGAAGTCGGTGTTGTCGTGCAACTTCCTGATTCGTGAGGGCTCTATGCCTGAGCCTTGCAACCCTTCCTTCCAGCGGGTGGCTATGTCAATGGATGACTGTACCTCGTCATCTCCTGCTTCGGAATCGCTGATCCAGGGCATGAAATCCGTGGGCAGAAGATCGGGGAAGCTCAGTAACAGGTTGCCCATGTCACCTTTGGGATCGATAATCAATGTGGGTGTGCCTTGCTGCAAGGCCTCTTCGAGCATCACAATACCCAAACCGGTTTTACCTGAACCTGTCATCCCGACAATCACGCCATGCGTTGTCAGATTGCCAGAATCGAGAAATACCGGTTGCTGGTCAGCTACTGATTTGCCAAGGTAGTAATGTCTGTCGGGAGCTTCTATAGTCATGGCTTCTTTTTACGAATGTATTAATACACGCAAACAAGTTGATTTACCGCATAGAGCAGGGTTGCACGGTATCGTCTGCTTTGCCTGTGCTGGAAAAATTTTCAAGTAAGTATAGAGTGCTTGGCAGCCTTGGTACGGTTTATAATTGAAGCGTACAAACGTGTGATATACAGCATCCAAGGCTGCTGGCCCTTCGGTAAGATACACTTTTGCCAGATCGGGTGTGATGCTTTCATGGAGATACAAGGTCTTCACAGGAGAACAAGTTATGGTTTCTGAAGAGGAAAACGGCCATGGGTCGCTAGTAAGTTGTGACTGGCTGCAACGACGTCTTCTGGACGATAATATCCGCGTAGTAGAGGCCTCATGGCATTTGCCAGCTGTTGGGCGTGATGCGCTGGCCGAATTCGATACCGCGCATATACCCGGAGCTGTATTTTTTGATATTGATCTGCATTCGACACCCAGTGAGCTGCCGCATACCCTGCCAGATCCCCGTCAGTTTGCCGACGCCGTTGGCTCGTTGGGCATCGCCTCCCATCATCATATTGTCGTCTACGATAGCGTAGGACTGTATTCGGCTGCGCGTGTATGGTGGATGTTTAAACACTTTGGGGCCAATCTTGTATCGGTGCTGGACGGTGGCTTGCCCGCCTGGAAGAGATTTGGCGGCGCACTGGCTTTGCCGCACAATGGGTTTGATACCAATAGCCACGACTCTGGTGGGCACACAGCGTGCGAATACGTTGTCGGCTCAGATGCTGTGCAACGACAAAATGAATTGGTAGATGCCAATGAAGTGCTGGTCTCGATCGATGAAAGCGACAGCATCATTCTGGATGCCCGGGCAGCGGACAGATTTACGGCTGCCGTCAAGGAGAGCCGTCCGGGTCTGGCCAGTGGGCATATACCGGGCAGTGTCAGCCTGCCGTTTACGACACTGCTGGATGAGCAGGGGTTATTCAAGAGTGTTCCGGAACTTACCGCCTTATTCGATTCGCTTGGCGTGAACAGGCAAAGCCGTGTGATCACAACGTGTGGCTCTGGTGTTACGGCTGCAATTATCTGTCTTGCGCTTGAACGTTGTGGTTACGACAACGTTGCCCTGTACGATGGATCATGGAGTGAGTGGGGCTCACTAGACGATGTGCCGATAGCGACGGGCAATGCGTAAAGCCAATCGCCCACGCACCTTGCCCTGGGTTATTAATACAAGGGTTAACTCTCAGAAGTATCTGTTGCCTTTTTAGATTTCATCGCAGCATCGTCCATGAATGTGCGATCCCATAGCGGTATGCCTCTCCGATAAGCGGCTCGTCCGATGAGGTGAGCTCCGACTGGTGCCGTCAATAGAAGAAAGGCAATGATAAGTAATGCCTTGGTAATGACGAGTGAGCTGGCAAAGTGAACAGAGACGCCCAGTACGATCAGACCGACACCGAGTGTTCCCGCCTTGGTAGATGCATGCATTCGAATGAGAACATCCGGCAGGCGCACCAGTCCAATGCCAGCGATAGCCGCAAAGCCGCCGCCCAGTACAATGAGAACGCTGACAATAATGTCATTCATAAGGATTGTTCTCCGGCAGGTGCATCATCATCATCGTCAGTGGCAACATCATTGCTGACATCATCTAACGGTAACTGATCGTTTGTCTCAAGATAGCGAGCGAATGCCACTGTGGCCAGAAATCCGACCAAAGCCAGCGCTAAGCCCAGATCGAGATAGGCAGAATTATCCAGTTGCAAAGCCAGCAAGGAAGTAATGGCGACCAGTAAAATGGTGACAAGGTCCAACGCGACGATTCTGTCAGCCACTGTGGGTCCTTTGAACATTCGGATGCAACCGGCTACCAGCCCCAATGCAGTGAGCGCCAGCGCAATATCGATCGATCGGTTTAATATGTCCATCAGCGCATTGCCTCCAATACACGTTTTTCCATGCCGTTCTTGATCTCTGCCTTGAATGCTTCCGGGTCATCGACAAACATAGCGTGTACCAGCAGGTGTGAGCGATCATCGCTAATGTCTATAGAAAGCGAGCCAGGTGTAAGCGATACAAGGTTGGCAAGCACCGTAACTTCCGCATCACTACTGGCATCAATGGGTACTGCTACTACGGCAGGTTTACTCCTTTGCATGGGCGTCAGTACATCCCAGGCAACTTTGATGCTGGAGACAATCAACTCATAGATAAAGTAGATTACAAGCAGGGTGCCATCCAGCAACTTGCCGCAATAACGGCTATTGCTGTACAAAGGCTGCAGTATGAATATGACCAGATAGCCGATAAGGAAGCCAACTATGAGACTCGGCAGGCCAATCCCGCCATTGAGTGCCGCCCAGACAAAGGCAAGAATAAGGTTAATGGCAAATGGCGTCATGGTTTTGGAGCCTCGTAAGCGTTAGCCTGCACTGGCAAGACGGTATCGATATATTTATCGGGTATCATCAGGGACTGCGCAGCGATATCTGACAAGTCGATAATTTTCGCTGGTAGAAAACCGATACCCAGCATGATTAGTGATAATCCTAGCACCGGAACCCATGCATAGAATGTTGGGTTGTTAGTAACAGGCACAGCAGGTTTGATGACAACACGGGTGGCTCGTGATTCATTAGGGTCATTGGAGGTTGGCGCTGGAGCTTTAGCGGCCATAGCATCGGCAGTAGTAGCAGACGCATCAGTACTCGGGAGGGTTGGTGCTTCTGCATCCAGAGGCCTGGCTTTCCAGAATGCCTCGGACCAGATCCGGATTAGCGGGATAAAGCCAAGCAGGCTGACAAGCACAACGAACGCAATGACGATGGAGGCATCGTGATGAAGTCCAGCATCGATAATGAGCACTTTTGCCCAGAAGCCTGATAGCGGTGGTATGCCGATAAGCGAAAGGGCGGCGACTAGAAAAACCATAGAAAAGCCAGGGCGTTCTTGATACAAACCTCCCAAGCGTGACAGCTCAAAACTACCTCCAAGTTTACCGATGATACCTGCAATCATGAATAGCAGTGCCTTGATCAGAATGCCGTGAACCATATAAAAAATGGCAGCGCCCATGGCAAGTGCAGAACCAAGACCGAGCCCAAGAAGCATGAAGCCTATCGATCCTATAACGTGAAAGGCAAGTATGCGTCGTATATCGCTATGCGTCATAGCGCCAAAGACACCCAGAACCATGGTGATAAGACCGGCGCATAGCAGTGTTGCGTTAATAGCGCTGTGTTCTCCGGGGAATATCAACGTGAAAGTACGCATGAGCGCATAAATACCTACCTTGGTCATCAGTGCCGCAAATACGGCGGTGACGCTGATAGGAAGCGTATGGTAAGACGCTGGCAACCAGAAGTACAATGGAAACACCGCAGCCTTTATGCCAAACGCAATAAGAAACAAGACGGCGACAACGGCAACCAGCCCCTGATTATCGACTTGCGGAACACGCACTGAGAGATCCGCCATATTAAGTGTACCGGTCAGTCCGTAGAGTAATCCTATAGCGGCCAGTAGCAGTACGGTAGAGATAAGGTTGATAGCCACATATTTTACGGCGCCATCCAGTTGCATCTTGTCTCCGCCAAGCACTAGCAAGGCAAACGAGGAAATGAGCATGACCTCGAACCACACATAGAGATTAAACAGGTCGCCGGTAAGAAATGCGCCGACAACACCCGCAATGAGCATATTCATGAAGGTGAAAAATCCACCGGCAATGCGCTCTTCCGAGATATCGCCCATGGCGTAGATATTCACACAAATCGCAACGATCGCAGTGACTACGATGAGCATTGCGCTTAGCATGTCAGCAATGAGCGTGATACCCATGGGGGCTTGCCAGCCGCCCATCTGATTTGCCATGGGACCGTTAGCTGCCACCTGAAACAGCAACAGGCTGGCCAGAGCCAACAGTAGGGCTGACCCGGCTACGCTTATCGCACCTCGAATTCTGGAGGATCCCGGACACACGTAACTGGCCACCGCTGTAAGCATCGGTATCAGAATGCAGGAGATGAGCAGTCCGTTCATGCCGACTGCTCCGTATCCTGTCGCTTCTCTGCCAGATTCATCTCTTCAACATTGACAGTACCTATCGCCTGGTATGCCTTGAGGGCCAGAACCAGCGTAAACGATACCAGTCCGAAGCCGATGACGATGGCAGTCAGCACCAGTGCTTGTGGTAGTGAGTTGGCATATTGTGTGCTGCCCCCGTCGACGATAAGTGGTGGCGCCCCCGTGGTTAAACCGCCGACCTTGAAGATGATGAGATTGGCAACATTACTGATCAGCACCAGGCCAAACAGAAACTTTACAAGATTACGGCTCAACATCAACCACACACTGACAGACATAAGCACGCCGACAAGAACGCTGAGCAAGATCTCCATTAGAGCTCTTCCTCCAGCGTTATTACCATGCCTGCCACACCACCGACAACGACCAGGTAGACGCCGATATCGAAGATAAGCGGAGTGCCCAATGCGAGCCCTTTTTCAGTCTCTGTAGCACCAATGAACATCCACATGCCTGTCATGAACGCATGGTTCTGAAGCAGCGGTAAGATGCCAGCGATGACAGCGATGAGTAGTCCCACCAACACAATGGTACGAGGGTCGACACGCAAAAGTTTGCGCATGGGCACTGGCCCCTCAGCCAGGCCGTAGACAATGATACCCGCGGCCGCCACAAGGCCACCGATGAATCCGCCACCCGGTTCATTATGACCGCGCCAAAGCAGAAACACAGAGAACAACAGCATAAGACCCACCAGGAGGCGGCTGATAGTGCTGAATATCAGGGAATTCATGAGTGAGGACCTTGTGGGTGAGCTCGAACTTTCAAGAGGGCGATGACAGCCATAGCCGCTGTTGCCACGACCGCCACTTCACCCAGCGTGTCGAGTGCGCGGAAATCAACCAGTATGACGTTGACGATATTTCGGCCATAGGCTTTGCTCAGGCTATTGTCTTCAAAGAACTGCGTGACTGTCATATCCAGTGGCGCAAGCGATACGCCAAGGGTGATGAACATCATCACAAGCCCTGCGGCAATCGCAATACTGGCATCGCGAATTCCACCGGCTTTGCCCGGATGCTGTTGTCCTGGAAAGCGAGGAAGCTTGACCAGAACGGTGGCGATGAGTACGACAAACAAGGTTTCGACCATCAGTTGGGTTATGGCAACGTCAATGGCACCAAAATTAAGGAAAAGAACAGCGATGCCACTACCAATGATGCCCAGCGCGCAAATAGACAATAATCGTGATTCACTGAAAGCTACCACCATGGCGGCACCGATCATCAACGCGACAACCAGTACAACAAGCGGTGTAACGGGTGTTAGTTGTGACAAGTTCAGTGATACTGACTGATACATCATGGTGGTTGCCACCGAGACGATAAAAGCGGAAAAGACTATCGTCAGATAATGACTTAGAGAACCTGTCTGCAGTCTGTTGGTCAGGGAAGCTGCAAGTGACTGGCTGCCGTCAAGCATTTTCTCGTAAGCACTATCGCCAGCTACGGGTAATTTTGCGACCAGATTATTTATCATCTTACTCACAGATGCCAGCTTGAAGAACAGCAGGGCGCCTATTGCCACAGTGATGATGCTAAGTACCAGAGGAACGTTGATGCCATGCCAAAGCGACAGTTTGACATCGGTTTTTGTTGCCAGAATATTGCTGATAGCAGGTTGTATTATCGATTTTGCAATCAGCTCAGGGAAAATTCCTGTAGCCAGTCCCGCCGCTGCCAATAATAAGGGGCCCATCCACATAAGGATGGATACCTCTGATGATTTGCTCGTGATCGATGATTGACCAGCCAGAAATACACGGAAGACAAACGTCAGGGCAATAGCCACCATCATGGCATTGGCAGAAACCGCGGCAGCGACGATAAACCATGGCTCCTCCGCAATGGCCAGCGCACCTTCATATTTAAGCTCTTTACCGATAAACCCGAGAAAGGGCGGAAAACCTGCCATCGAAAGTGCTGCCAGCGATGCAATTATCGATGTTATCGGCATATGGCGAATGAGCGATCCCAGTTTGTTGTAATCGCGCGTACCTGTACTTTTGTCGACATTGCCGACGACTAGAAACAAGGCACATTTATAGAAGGCGTGAACCAGCAAGAATGTAACGGCAGCTAGCGCAGCTATGCGAAGATCAGAGGCCAGAAACAGCGTAAGCGTGCCCAGCGCCATAACTGTTGTCCATGCCAGCATAAGCTTCATATCTGTCTGACGAAGCGCCATGAGAGACGACCAGACAGCGGTAATGCCGCCAATAATACTCAAGGTGTAAAACCACTCATTGGTGCCACCTAGCGATGGCTGCAGGCGCATCATGAGATAGATACCGGCTTTTACCATCGTCGCTGAGTGCAGGTAGGCGCTGACGGGGGAGGGTGCAGCCATGGCATTGGGCAACCAGAAATGAAAGGGAAACTGCGCTGACTTTGTAAATGCGCCAATCAGGATCAGCGCAAGTATAATCGGGTATTGACTATGCTCTGTGATAACCGAGCCCTGTGCGATGATCTCTGACAGCCGATAACTGCCGGATGCCTGGCCTAGCATGATGAGACCGACAAGCAAGGCAAGGCCGCCACCGCCTGTTATGAGAAGGGCTTGCAGCGCAGAGCTGCGCGCCTTGATATTCTCATGATCAAATCCGACCAGGAGAAACGAGGTGATCGTGGTCAGTTCCCAGAAAACGAATAACAAGATGATGTTATCAGCTGAAACAAGTCCCAGCATGGCGAGCATGAAGGCCAGCAATAACCACTGCAGCCGAGCATGGCTCTTGTGAGTTTTAAAATAACTGAATGAATAGACAACCACGAGAACGCCGATGCCGCTGATAAGAAGACCGAAAAGCAGGCTCAAGCCATCAATGCGAAAAGCGAGCTCGACGCCCAGACGTGGAATCCAGGGATAGCTGTATGTCCAGGGTACTCCTGATGACACCGACCTGATTAGCAAAGTAAACAACCCGGAGAACATCGCAGCCGTTGCCAATGCAAAGATGAAGGCTGTAATCGCGGATTGGGTGTAACGTTTCGCGATGGCAGGATCGCGAGACGGAGCGTCTTGTGGCGTGGATTCGGCAGACATTATTCCAATAAGAGGCTGTTTGCTGGCTAAGGGGTGGCATGACGCAGCAATGCGTCTTGCTAGTAGATTAGTAAAGAATCAAAACGCCGGACTAATATTATATATTATCGGATCATCAAATAGTCAGGGCAAGTCGAGCATTGGTTGGTATGAGTTCGATTTAATCGAATGGACAAACGTAACAGTAGAAGTTCGCTTAAGCTATCCGTCAAAATTATCACTTTAAGCATGAGCAGCTTATCGAAATATTCTGACAAATTAAGCAACGCTTCCGGATGGTGAGTTATATCACAACACACTGCTCGTTAATTTCATACCTTTGCAAAACTTATTTAACCACTACACTCTAGAACGACTCGACTTTATTGACTCAACTTTGCAGTTTTCAGCGACAGGAAAACAAGACATTAAAACTAAAAGCGTATCGCAAAAGACCTATAGCGTCGTCAGACATGAGGCTCGTGTTCACCAGCGTCCCGGAAGGTACTTGTGGATTTTAAGCTTTCTGGTTTTTTGCCTGAGTCTGTCCGCTTGTGACAGTGACCCTGTCAGTAACCCTGTCAGTAACCCTGCCAGCGATCCTGCCAACGATCCTGCCA